>Ga0208313_100130_pt1 | contig 24450 bp, 35 predicted proteins | sample OSP_15_2_FD_187142 | JGI IMG/M metagenome (GOLD analysis project Ga0208313, IMG submission 187142) | Extremophilic microbial mat communities from Yellowstone National Park, USA - OSPB_Slides-mat_host_7_15 (SPAdes) (version 2) | ecosystem: Environmental > Aquatic > Thermal springs > Hot (42-90C) >... | reverse complement strand
CCCAATTCATGTCTCTTCTACAGGCGTGTATGGTATGCAATTCATGTTATTCTCCGAGCTAGCGAATGATCGACAATTCATGCGCATCCAGCAACTTGTGAATCTACGACAATTCATGTTGCTCATGCAGGGCGTGAGGTAGCGACAATTCATGCTCAATACGTAGGGCGCGCTACGCCCTCAATTCATGCTTCTTCATTAGGCAACGTACCTCGAACAATTCATGCAGCTACGTTAGGTTGCGCATTAAAAACAATTCATGCAGAACGTCCAGAGTGTGAGAGGTCGACAATTCATGCGGTCAAGCTAGATTGTGCTCCTAGCTCAATTCATGTCTCCTTCCTAGGTTGCGCATCACCAACAATTCATGCGCCCCCCGCAGTGTGCGAGTGTTTTGACCAATTCATGCCCGCTCCCCAGGACAAGTAAGACCCTCAATTCATGTAAGCCACACAACCTATGCTGTGCATCCAATTCATGTTGTCCATTGAGGTTGCAACTAACTCACAATTCATGCGTTTTTCACAGGGCGCGTATAGAATGCAATTCATGGACTAACTTAGGGAACGCAACAAGACAATTCATGCAACTTCCCCAGGTTTGCACGCCTAACAATTCATGTGCACTCACCAGTTACGTGCGAATCACCCAATTCATGCACCTCTTTCATGGTGCGTAGTAAGTGCAATTCATGCTTGTGCCCCAGGGTGTGAGTCTTATTCAATTCATGGGCGTACAATAGGGCGCGAGAGATTCGCAATTCATGCCAGCCTGATAGCCTGTGTTGATTGACCAATTCATGCATCACGGCTAGTGCGTGTAAACCGCACAATTCATGTGCTCCCTGCATTGTGCGCATTGAGAACAATTCATGCGTTCACGGCAGCCCGCGCTCGGTAGTCAATTCATGTTGCTTCTCCAGGGCGCGTAGACAGCGCAATTCATGTTATCGGCATAGGGCGTGCGCGATGACCAATTCATGCGGTCGTCATAGGGCGTGCGAAATGGCTAATTCATGTCTGTTCTCCAGGGCGTGAATCCAACACAATTCATGCTCCTCAGTCCTGTCCATGAGACTTCTACAGCTCCGTTTTTCGCCCAATTCATGCTTGCTGGTTCAATTCAATTGGCTAGTGGGGTGTAGCGCACCTGTTAATAAGCCTTTCTAACCGCAGAGTCGTTAAACAACCGCGGAGGCTGGCTGGACGAACTCCCATGTTTTATATTTCCTCGTAAGATACATGGCATCCATCCAGTCGACTTCCCCCCTTATTGTCGCCAAAGCCCAGGCGACGTACTTGACCTCGATAATGACCTCGATGAAGCGGTATAGGCGTAGGTACGCCTCGCCTTCCTTGGGACTGAACTTCGCCGACAGGGGTGGGTAAGGGAATGCGTGGTTTAATACGTTGTAGCTTGTGGCTCCTGGGATGATTAACGCAACGGCTACGGCGTACTGCACGGGCTTTAGGTAATAACTGATGCTGTATATGCCCTTTCCGTACATGCCCCGCTCAGACCAATACCAAAGCATTAGCGAAAGCGGTGTGGCTACCCAATCCTCCCGCAAGTACGCCTCGCTCGACTCCATGCATGCGCCGTACACGGCGTAGAACTCCCTCATACCCTCCAACTCGTCCTGGAGCGTCCCAATCGCGAAGACCATGCTTGAGTGAACTACGGGCAGGCAATTAAAAGTAATTAAACCACCACCGAGGCTGGGTTTGGTTTCAGCCAGTTGGCGGTTCCCAACTCGGCTCTCCGCTTGGTGTACCTGCCCATTTCCACGTTTTTCTCGATGAAGCCGTACCACACATCCATGATTGGGTAGTTTACGTTGAAGCCCACTATTGGGAATACCTTAAGTTCGTACACAACTTCAGCAACGACATCCTCAGTGCTCATCCTAACGGTGCCGTGCGTATTGCTTGGCATGATCGGTGGGTTTGGTGATGCGTCAGCGTACTGAACGCATTTTGTGTACGCGTACACTTCGTACACGTAATTCCCCCTGGTGTACCTCAGTATGAGCTCTGCGGTGCCGGACTCGGGCGGGTAGTCTCTTGAGAGGAGTCCTGTGGAGCACTTCCTAAGGTCGATGCCCCGCATCCTACGTGTCTTTATCCCAGATACTTTGAAGTCGACGTCTACCTCAAACACCATGCGGTGAAACAATGGGTGTGCAATTAAAACTAAAATGTGTAGCCCGGCTAGACAATTACGGCTGGCGTGGTGAGCATTGGCCAGATTCTGGGTTCCCACGAGACCCTCTCTATCCCGGTTGCTTCCCCGTCGTCGGTGAGCGAGTACGCCATGACCGCCTCTATCCTGTTGATATTGAAGCCCGCGAGGCTTCCCCACGGCTTATAGTCAAACGATGCCTCCGACTCCGACTTGTCCCACACAACCTCGCCGTGTGACTCGCCCTGGGTCATTGGTGGGTTCACCGCGGCGTTTGCGTAATGCGTGAGGGCTAGGTGGAGGAATTCCCTGAGCACGTACTCCTCCTCAACGATGTAGTACAGAGACCACATGCTGATCTCGATCTCCCCCTGCGTGCGCGTGGTTGGGGGTATCAATGCGCCGGACTCGCTTAGGTACGTGGAGAGCACCGCGGGTATGCTCACAACCTCCTCGGCATCGCGCCTAGGCATTACAGCCGCAATGACCATGCGGTGAACAGTTGGTGTGTAATTAAAAGTTAGGGTGTTGTTGTTAGTATCCTCATTACTTGTTTCTTGACGTCCTCCATGGGCGTCTCCCACTCAAGGGCTGCCTTTACGTACCTAGCCGCCTGCATTACCTTCCTGATCGACACATCCCTCTGGGACAGGGCTGCCGCTACTGTGCTCAGCACCTCCCTCGGCGCCCCGCCTGACTCCTCCGTGAATAGGGCCAGTAACTCGTCCTTGCTCGGCCTCGGCACCTCTATTGCCACTGCCCTGTCGAGGAGCGGCGCCCACACGTTCAACGCCTTGCGCTTCAGGGCTGTTGTGTTCAGCCCAAGGACTACCTTTGCGTTGGTCCTGACCTCACCGCCGTTTGACTTCAGTATCTTTACTACGCCGTACTCATCAAGGAGCTGGAGGAGTACCTGGGCCTCCCTGCTCAGTGCCTTGTCTAGCTCGTCTATTAGGACTAGGGCTAGGGATTGGTTCATCAGGAGGGCGTTCTCAAGCGCAGCCTTGGTCATTGAGGTGGCGTTTATGTACAGGGCGCTGAGCCCCAGAGCCTTCATTGCCTCCTCCAGTGACTGCATAATGAACGTCTTCCCACTACCAGGTGGGCCGACTAGGGCTACGTTGTTCCCAGCGTCTAGGTTAACCACAACCTCCCTAAGTATTGGAACCAGGCTTGGTATTGGCGCCACCCTCCTGGACGCTAGCTCGTACACACCCCTCCAATCAACAACCACATAATCAAGCACAAACCCACCCCTAGCAAGCTCAAGCGCCTTGTTGAGTATGGACTCAGCATCAACGCCCTGCGGCATACAAATGAAAGTCTCACCCCTAGCCTTAACAACACTTGAGTCGGGAACTAGGGACTTAACGGCACTGAGGAACCTGGAGTAGGCGGAGGCACCAAGCGCGTGGTAACAACCCCTAACACCAACACAGACCGAATCCCCAAACCCAAACACACGCCCCCAACACATCAAGGGATCCGCAAAAAACAGACTTAAAAAACTTACTCCCCACAACTAGAGCCAGGGTGAGATGGGTGTGAATGCGAAGGGTGGGTGAACGATGTACTGGTGCCGTAGCCAGGTGATTTCCTCCGTGACTCCTACATCGTAGTAAATGGATAAGCCAGTCCATTGTTCGAGCTTTATGGCGTAGTGACCTATGGAGCCGCGACCTTCGTTATATATTCTTCTCCAGAGACGTAACAGGAGGTCAACCAAGAAGTAGCTAATAACGGACGCGCCAGGCATCGGCGCCACGGGGGCGTAGTTCGGCGCAAACAAGTCAGTGGCGGACTCGTACCCTGGCGATTTCTCGGGCATTGCGCTCACCGTAACCCTGAAATTGAGCCTCACGTAATTACTCCAATTCTCGGAGCCCTCCGTGTAGACACGCACGACCTCACGCACGACCTCCTCGCTCCACCGACCCCACGCATAAAACATCCTAACACCAAACACCATCAACAAAAAACAAACAAGCAAATAAAAACTAAAACACAACCGACGTGGGCGTGGGCGATATTGATTTGTAGTAGTAGGTGAACGCCTGGTCTATGGTGATGACGTTAGTGGTGGTGATTGTGGCGGAGTTGCTGTATCTGGGCTCTAGAAGGGATCTGAGTAACCCAAGCCTGACTCCATTCTGCCAATTTTTGTTTTCCAACCACCACAACCACCAGTTCTGTAGTACGCTTGTTTCAAAGAGGCTGTACTCCTCACCGCGATAGATGCTCAGCGTGGGTACTGCGTAGTTCAGTGAGTACACGTACCTAGCAAAGGGAAAACTACTACCACTCCGCGTGAAGCAGGGAGTGGAAACGTGCAGGTAGTTACAAAAATCTGCAGCACCATCCATGTGAACGCCCCAGACCCTCCCACACCTCACACCGTAAGACTCCTTTACACCAAGCATCATTAACAAACAACATCAACAAATTAAAAAACTAGAGCAGAGACGAGACTGTTGCCAACGTGGGCGATCCGATAATCGCATTGTAATATTCCAACCTGGCATTTTCGTTCAAGATTTTTGCCCCGTAAGTAAGGTATAAAACGTCCCATTGACGGAGCTTTACGATGAAATACGATCTACCAATAGAGCCATAATATTCATTTACGAAATACATCCTTTCCCAAATGTTTCCAAGCTCAAGCTTAAAATTATTCGGAATGGTAGCGCTCGGCAACGGCATTACTGGAGCGTAGTTCAGCACGAACGATTTAAAAAAGAACCTGTATGGAGTGACTGCCTGGGGTTGTGTAAAACTAATGACATCAAGATGCAGAGAACCGCCAAAATTCTCGGAATACCCCGCCAAAACACCTATGAATTTGCGTTGCCCATCTCCCCCACCCTTCACCCCAGCGACAAACACCATCAACAAACAAGAAACAACACAACAAATAAAAAACTAAAGCAAAAGTGATAAATCGCGGCAAACCTCATCCTGCAGGGCTGGAAAGATTGGTTAGGTCTCTCAGGGTGTTTTTGCATTTCTCGTCTTTGCGCAGGTAATCCTCTATGGTCTTGTCTATGTTGCTAAAGTCTATTTTCTCTGTTGTTTCCGTGGGCACTGGTATTGTGAGGTAGTCCTCCTCCAGGAACCTGGTCCATTTATCGGAAATCTTTCTACTAAATATTCTAAGGATGAGCCTGAACAGTGAGGAATTGTACCATGCGACGATTAGGGGGTTGTTGGTCTTGATGATGTAGAAGTCCTTGGTGGCACACAGTGGTTTTTTACTATAATGCGCTAGGATCCTGTGTCTCTCTGGGTCTATTTTGTCGCGAATAAATATGTGTCCGTAGGGCCTCTTGGACTGCAACTGCCTCCACACGTGCCTATACCAGTCATCACCGAATTTCAACGCTGGAATGCCCATTTTCTCGCCCCACTCAATATACTTCTTTAGGTCTCCCTCTGGTTCATCGTTTATTGCGAGGGCATAGAATCCCGCATCTGAAATATCAATCTGATTATAATATTCGGGTTTCCTTAAACACTCAACTAAGTATTTCGAGGGAATACTTAGCCTCGTACCTTCATTGTTTTTAATAATAACATATTTATCATTTTTACCAATAATTCTCCAGTGCCTGTTGGGTAGGAAGAAGAAGTCTGGTCCGTACATTTCAACCCCCCTTAATATCTCATCTCTCCTTAAATAACGTAGCAACCCCCTCTCTAAACCATCCTCGATTATTCCAATTAATTTATTAGCAATACCCATGTTAAATAATGATAACCAATTTCTATCGACAAACTTAGGGAGGGAATGCAGGTCTATGCTTCCGATACTATTTAACCTCCCATCCCACTGGTAAATAAGCGTTTTAGCATGATTATCATTAAAGGAAAAAGGCGATTTCCTTTTCCTCAGGAATACTACCAGCTCCTTGAACCCACTTCCATCACTGAAGGACTGTTGTCTCTTGTTCTCGACAATCGCCAGGATGTCGTATTTGGTCTTCAATAATGACTTCATGCCCTCGCCTTGGTTGGTGTAAAACGCTGAGGCTGGCATCACGGTTATTATATAACCGCCATCCCTCAGTATATAGTCCATCAGGAAGAATGAGAGTATATGGAGGCCTGGGTCCTTCCTTGAAATGAACTTGCCATAACCCCTCTTCTCCATTATGTTCAGTAGTTCCTCCCTATATTTCTTATCAAGTAAACTCCACCTCACAAATGGTGGATTTGTGATTATCAAGTCCGCCCTATACCCCCAAGCCACCTTAAACGCGTCCCCACAGACGACCTCAACATTACCATATAGTCTCGAAAGTATTCTCCGTCCAAGTTCACATGGTTCCCTATTTATCTCAATACCTATGACCTTACTCGGCCTCACCAGGTCATTGATCGAGGACAGCGTGACCCCAGAACCCATGAATGGGTCCATTAGGACTACACCATCCTTACGCTCTATGCTTTTCACGAATTCCCTAATTACGGCTATACCATCCCTATTAGTGTAATATGAGGATGTTGCTTTCCTATCCACCAAGTCTTGTACGGCGTATTGCTCATCGCTCAGGAACAGCGGCACCACCCCTATTGTATCTGACAGGTTATTTAATTCCTTATAAGTTTTTCTTTCATGCTCAAAATGTTCCTTATGAAAGCATTACTATCCGTGGTAATATCCCAGAAAGGTTTATTAAACTGAAAGTTCTACCCCTAATTGATGGGAACTAGGAAACTGCTTGAAAAAGCGATGGACTTGATACTCAAGGCTAGGGCTAGCAGGGACGCTAGGGTTAAGGATGAGGCGCTGGATGGGTTGTGGGAAATAATAATAAACATTGATTTTGATTTGAAGAACAGGGAGTGGGTTAGCGCTAATTAGGACTCATGGGGTTTTCGGTTGTGTTCTCCGTAAACTATGGTTACGGTGTTCGTTGTTACGATTCGTGAAGTACGGGGCAAGGGTTTAAGTATGCCGCCAGCTTGCGCTATTGCGATGGTGTGGAGAACCATGGAGGGGTATAGGGTAATACAGGTCGTTGAGGGGCATAAGGACGGGATTGAGCACCTGGCTAGGGCGCTGTATATTCTTTCCGAGACTACCCGCGGCAAAATTGGGTACAAAATAATGCCGCTTGATGAATTGGGTATTCGGTGGTTCATGACGCTGTACGACTCTGTTGGTTTTGAAGTAGCATTTGCATGCATGGACAAGGAAGGTAGACTACTATGGGCAGAGAGCGTTGAAGTCATTGAGGAACCACAAGCGATGGAGAAGTGCAAACAACTCTGAATGTAGCCTACCTAAAAAGTCTCGACTTAAAAGGAAAAATTTTATGGTTTTTTAAAAAATAAGTATTGCTCCTAGAGAGACAACTTAGCCTTCTTTACTGCTCTTCTCTTTGTTAGTTGCTTGTTCAAATTTTATTGCTGGATATATTATCGTTACTGGTGTACTTCCCTCGAAAATAATAAATGACGGGTGCCCGTTTTTCTTAGTTAGAATATACGATAGCATCGCGTATACAGTAAGTTTCTTTGGCAGTCCATGTCCTTTTAATTCTTCTAATAGCGCCCGCATTTCATTTGGTTCTAGATAAAGCTTGCCTATGAGGTTCATGATAGTATCAATATCATACTCATCATCAAGCTTTAGAGTGAGTCTTGCTATACGTATGAGCTCATTTTCATCAACACTGGTGCTGAAGTCTATAAGACCGGGCATGATTGCTCTTAGCAGGGAAAGTAATTGTGCTTTGCTTTCGGGTACGTCATAAATTCCTGTACTTGTGATACTATCTCCTTGTGGGATCCAGACTAGCCGAAGCGTAGTTGGTGGTAAATTCCTATCTCGTAGAACCACACCTCTTTTCCAAAGTACCTGCATTATTGCTTCTGTACTGCGTTGGAAAATAATAGATACAAACTTTTTTATTAGCTCAGCTTTTCGACGCGCGTTAAGATTATCCTGGTTTTTCAAAAACCATGAAAACTCGCTCCACAATGCATCCCCAACATAGCTTTTCAATATAGCCATCTCTGAGTCGGTAATCTTCCCCTCTATTGCTTTGGTATATACATTAACGAAACGCTCAATATTGTCTTGAACTTGATTAACCAATTTTTCTAACATAGAGTCGTATTTCGATGTTGTCTTTTCCCTTATTTCTTCAGAAACCATAGGTAGCGCAAACGAATCACCCCTAATTACTTCAGTAAGGTTATGACTCCCCTCCCTCCTTAGTTCTATGTCGATTTGAACCCCCACCGCTTCTATTAGTTGCTCATTAGCTAGGGGAGTAAGCAATACCAGTAAGTAATCAAAAGTAGACGGTGGCTGTAACAACACCTTGTAAAAATGATACCAAGGTTCTTTTTCATACACTTTTAATCTACTCTCGAAGAACACATCCATCACCGCTCACCCAGACAATAACTCCTCATGTAGCCGCGTGGTCTCTCCTCAACGGTGATTATCCCTTTCTCAGTTGCTAAGACCTTCTCGACCCCGCTCAGGCATGAAATAAAGTAGCGATTCCCAACTTCCAACTCATACACTGCATAGTCGCAGGCATCATAGCGCACCGGCATCATAAGTGCGCAGTCCTCGGTGAAGACCTGGCAATCCCTAATCTTCACCTTCAGTTGAGTTTTAGCACCCATATCGTATAGTCCATAACTTAGATGTTTATAAAGTTTTTCCTTATGAAAAAGGGTTCAAAGAGGCGGAAAACCTCGCCCTTCAGGGCGGGAATGGATACCCTTTGTAGTTACATTTAAATACCTCCTTTTTCAAATGTTCTTTTAATGCCCACCGTGGGGTTTAGGTTTAGGGCTTACGCTGATGGGACGGGCAAGGCGGAGCAATGAAGCAGGAAGCCCGCCCCTTAAGGGGCGGGTAGCTCACGAAAATCAAGGAGGAAAAACCTATGGTTTTAAAATAGGGATTGAATTAAGTCTCAATTACCACTTCAACAGGACTGCTAGGACTGCTAAGGTCATTATAGCCGTCATCACTATGCCGAGACCTAGATATACCCAAAAGGCGGCGGATGTTAGCCATGTGCTATGTATGTGTGTTAGGTGGAAAACAAACGGTTTTATTGCGAAGATCATCACCAACCACTGAACAAACGCGCCAAAGAACGGTATTAGGGATAGTAAGGTAGCGAGGGCGTATAGTATCGTGAGTATGAGCATTGCTAGGGCGCCACCTACTCCGTGGTATACGAAGTAGCCTAGGGCGCTAAACAACAGTATTAGGAGGATGTCTATTCCTATCCCACCGTACGCATATTCTCTGTATTTCTCACTCATATTATCACCAAGTAACCTCGTGCTTAAGGGATTTTTAAATTTTTCCCTTAATGAGTGTTAGACGCATAACCAGGTTAATTCATGCGGTATTTACAGACCGCGTTCGTCATTCAATTCATGACTGCAGTGCAGGTTCCGTGAAGCCCACAATTCATGCACGATATACAGAACGTGCGGCATTTACAATTCATGCGTTCATCGCAGTCCACGCGTGACGAGCAATTCATGCATTATTTACAGCTGTGTTTCTTCCTCAATTCATGTTTATCGCACAGGGCACGCGGGCAGGTCAATTCATGTCCGTCCTTTAGATGCGCGCCGCGAGTGCAATTCATGCATTTTAAGCAGGTTTGCGTGGCCCCGACAATTCATGGACTAACTTAGGGAGCGCAACAAGACAATTCATGATTGATCCACAAAGCGAGAGTTGCATACAATTCATGCACTTCACCAAGAGCACGTAGTAAATTCAATTCATGCGTAACGCACAGGGCGCGAACTTTGTGCAACTTATGCTTAACCATCAGGGCGCGGAGATTATACAATTCATGTCCTTCGGCAAAGACGAGGCGTGAGGGAGACAATTCATGAACGTCCCTCACTGTGCGCGTTGAGAACAATTCATGCTTCCTCCCTAGGTTTAGCAAGTGGGGCAATTCATGGGCGTACAATAGGGCGCGAGAGATTCGCAATTCATGCTAAGCCAACAGGGCGTGTTCCTCAATTAATTCATGTATTCTCCTTAGTTCGTGTTTTCTCGACAATTCATGCATGCCTTTAAATGTTGGAATTGAAACAATTCATGTCAGTACAATAAGGTGCGTCACCTCACCAATTCATGCTTCCTCCGCTAGCCCATGTTCCTTCAACATACGACGAATCATCTACAATTCATGCTTGTCAATTCAATTGGCTAGTGGGGGTGCGCCTCACCCCTTAATAAGCCTTTTGCATCGTGCGGGCGTTAAATCACTGTGGAGGTTGGTTGGGTGATTCCCCATGTTCTTAATTTCCTCACTATTAACATGGTGTTTTCCCAGTCGGCTTCCTCCATTATTGTCGCTGCCCCGGCTTTGATGGCGTACTCGATGTAAATAAAGCCGGTGTATATGCTTGAGTGTACCTTGCTTTCCTCGGGTTCGTACTTCGTCTCCAAGAGCGAGTGCTTGAGTGTGCGGCTGACTATATGGTAGTTTGTGGTTCTTGGGATGATTGGTACGATGGTTGTGATGTACTGCGCGAGCCATAGGTTGTATATGCCCTCAAATGTGTATGTGTATTGCTCACTCGAAAGCGTTAAGGATGCCTGGCTCTCCTTTGAGTACGTCCTGTTCCTCCACAGTCTCACGCCGTTGTACATGACGTGTTGCTCCTCGATACGCAGTAAATCACGCCAAGACATCCTGAGTGCGAAAACCATGCTTAGAGAACTACGAACAGACAATTAAAAATAACTAGACCACCACCGAGGCTGGGTTTGGTTTTAGGCGCCTGACGTCCTCCCAGTTGGCTAGCCTCCGTGTTTCCACGATTATTTCTATGAGGGCGTGCTTCACATACATGTTCCTGTAGTTGATGCTGAAGCCAGCACTTGGGAGTACCCTGAGTTCGAAGAAGACCTCGGCAACGCCCTCAAGAACGGCGACGTTTATCGTTACGGTGCCGTGCGTATTGTTTGGTATGATCGGTGGGTTTGGGGGTGCGTCGGCGTATTGGGTGGGCTTTAGGTATATGCCTGTTTCGTATGTGTACTTATGTCTCGCCTGGGTGTACATTAGCTGGAGGAGTGCGCCGCTGACCTCTGGTGTGTAGAATCGGTCTCCTTGGTGGAGCTCTGCGTCGCACTCCCTAAAGTAAATGGAGAGCATCCTATACGTCTTGGGGAACCTCCTCTCAAGCGTTGAGATCTCGGTTACAAACACCATACGGCAGAGCGACTAGTGTGTAATTAAAAACTAGACAATTATATGCCCCGTTCCCCTCATTTGGTCTCGGCCTCCCTCTTCATTGCTATAGCGGCCTACGCCGTCGGGCTTTCGCCCTCATGTTCGGGGCATCACTGTCCTCAGTTGTCCCGGGGCTGGGATCCTGGGCGCGAGGCAGCTGTGAGCGCCTAGGACTAAGAGGTCTTATTTTAATTAAAATATAAACCTTTAAATCATTATGGAGAGTGGGACTGGCTTTACCCGGGTTGTCTCCCAATTGATCATCCTTATTGTGTACACTATTTTGAAATCAGGAATGAACCCGTAGCCCGTGAATGTATTGTAGATTATATCGAAGCCAGCGATCCTGAGACGCGCACGTGGCATTCTCGCAGACTTGTAGTAGGACCTCGACGGCCTATCGTCATAAATCGCCACATCTATCGTGCGCCTTGACGAGAGCGGTGGGTTGACGGTAGCATCGGCGTACTGCGTAAACACCAGGTATGTGGATTCGTCCTCCAGTACGTTACCGCCCTCCCTCATACGGTAGTGTATGCTGAGGAGCACCTGGCTTAACTCAGACATGGACGGGTACTTGTAGATTTGATGATAACCCGCCGGCTGTGACGCTACGAATGGTACGAGGGAGGCGTTGCCCTGCTTCAGCCGCGTGGCGTCTACCTCATACATCGATGCGATCCACTCAATAGCGCTCCCTAGTCGTCCTAGCGGCACTAGGACAGCGACAGCAAGCACCATACGGTGAACAATGAGCATGTAATTAAAAATTAGGTTGATTTCCCTGGATAGAGGGGACGGTGGGGTGAGGGGGATAGCGAGCGGAAAGAGGGGCTTGGGTGAGACGTAGAAGTAGTAAAGCTGGGGTTTATAAACCCATCTCCATGGGACTCCATGTAGCGAGCGGTATCAGTTCATGCATTCAGCGCAGTCTGTGCGTACCGAACAATTCATGAAGATTTACCAGAGCACGAATCACGCACAATTCATGTGCCTGCGACAGGTAACGTAGCTCCATCAATTCATGCAATTAACGCAGTGCACGACACGTCCTCAATTCATGTTGTCCATTGAGGTTGCGACTAACTCACAATTCATGTCTCAACCTCAGGGCACGTGTAACCAACAATTCATGCTTAATAAACAGTACGTGATTGGTTCATAATTCATGTGGCTCATGCAGACCCGTGTTAGGAACAATTCATGAAATCTGAACAGAGCGTGTAGGCTGGGCAATTCATGTAGCCCGCCTAGGTTCGTGCCTATTACACAATTCATGTAAGTCAGGCAGGGTGTGCATTAAAAACAATTCATGTACATACCACAGCCTACGCGAAGCAAGTAATTCATGCGCCCCCTTTATGGTGCGTAGTAAGTGCAATTCATGCCTTGTGAATAGGGCGTGAGTAGAATACAATTCATGCGTTCTCTACAGGGCACGTAGAGTGTGCAATTCATGAACGTCCCTCACTGTGCGCGTTGAGAACAATTCATGCACCCACAGCAGTCCGTGTTTACTAATCAATTCATGTAGTTTCTTCAGACGCGAAAGCATTACAATTCATGGTTTAAAGATAGGGCGCGCATTCATAACAATTCATGTTCGATTTCCAGGGCGTGAATCCAACCCAATTCATGCGTAATGACTAGATCGCGTGTTTAAATCAATTCATGCCACCCGCGTAATTCGTGTGTCGGTCCCAATTCATGCTCAATTCATAGGGCGCGGGTGCGTCACAATTCATGAATTTCGTCCATAGTGTGAAGTAGCGACAATTCATGCGCTTCCTTCATGGTGAGTGCGAGGCACAATTCATGCTTGCTGATTCAATTGGCAAGTAGGGGTGTGCTTCACCCCTTAATAAACCCTTCCCACCGCAGAACCGTCGGACAATTACAGCGCTAAACAACCACGGCGAATGGAGTAAGTCTCAGCCTTCGATATTCGATGTTCCAGTCGGCACCGTTTCTTATGACTACATCTTTAACCTCGGTTGAGAGTTCATAGTCCACGGACATGCCTGGGCCACCGTTCGTTACCTTATCCCACCTCAACCACGTCCCCAACCATACACCATCGTACTTAATTTTGTCGTCAGTTTCGTACGAGATTGGGGACGGGTTTGGATAGGCATGCATGTACTGCCTGAAGTTCAGTTCGAAGGATACAGCCAATATGAAGTCGCTCGGCGTCTTAATTCTCGCCACGCCGAGATCCACGCACATCTCATTAATGAGTGAAGTCAGGCAACACGAGGTACAACTAAGGGATAGGTATACATAGAACACCCTGTATGTGAACCGCAACCTAAGTCTTTCATCCACAGGCAATATACTCGCAACCACCATACAAGGAAACAGCAAACTACACAATTAAAAATAATAGGCAACACACCTGCACAAACACGATAAAACAACTAAATCATAAACGCTGTGGGTGTGGGTGATGTTGACTCATTGTTGTTGAATATGTAGGCGAGGTATTGGTATATTTTTGCGTTTCGCCACCGCGGTGCGCTGGCTGTTAAGCCGTAGTACTCGGTGCTCCACCGCTGGAGCGAGGGCCCGACACCTTTGAGACTGCTGTCGACCTCCGAGTTCTCAAGGTACCACTCCTCCAAGTAGTCGAGGGTTGACTCCGCACCACGCGCGAGGTAGGCTATCGCCACTGCGTAGTTTAGTGATAACGCTTGAAGGGCTAGCTCGCACTTCCCGTAGTAGGTACCAATGATGAAGTGGGTGCACTCGTCTCCAAAGTACTCCTCATAGATATGCCTAGCCATCCTGCACTTCTCAGCATGTAGCAAGTCTATGCCCAGCACCATCGATAAACACCGTGCTAAAAAATAAAAATAAAAAAGTTCAGAATAGTAACGATATTGGCGAGGGTGATGCCGAGTGATTCCCGTTTCTGAAGTAGGCGAGGTACTGACTTGTGTAGAGTTGCTTGTTGAAGACATTGGCTTCGGAGATTATGTACCCAATGGCTAGGCAGTCCTCCCAGCGGAGGTAGAGCGCCACACTAAAGGTGGTGGGCGAGAGCTCAGCATTACTCAGGCACCACTTGCTGAGTGTGAGTACAAATATGGCACCATTCATAGCCCGACGAGGGTTGGGAGCCCGCATGAGGTTGGCAATGGCAAGCGCATGGCTAGGCGAAAACACTATGTAGTCCAGCTCCGCGCACCTGCGTTTTCCACCGTACACGTCAAAGCTCAGGTATTCGCCGAAGCTCCGGAAGGTGGGCTCAACCAAGCCCATGACAATTAACGGCAAGCCTCGCCCTTTAGGGCGGGGTTGCCCCACTACGTGGGGTTTATGGAGATAGGTTTATAAACCCCAGTGCTTCTAAGGCACCCAGTAACCCCGTAATAGGCGGGGTAACAATCGAGACCCCCAGTGTGGAAACCCCACCCTTAAGGGCGGGGAGGGGGTCATCCTCCTACATTCCCATTTAGTATACAGCTCCTCAACAACGATCACCATCAACAAACATTACACACCTTAAATAAAAACTAGAGCAGGAGTGAGGTGGGTACCAGCAACAGGAGAAACGGCATCCGTGATTGGTTGTGCCTGTAGCGTTCCCAGTCCGTGTATGTATCGCGGGATGCGGCAACGTAGAAGCCTAGGTACTCCTTCCCCCACCATTGGAAGGATGTTCCGACGCCGTATAAGGGATCATACGTGTTTTCCATGTACATCCACTCGTTGTAGTATTTAATCACCTCCGTGATGTTGCGCACAAGGTTTGCTACGGCTACTGCGTATTCGGATGAAACCGCGTTGGTCGTGAGCCAATACACATTGCCGTGCTCGCTATACATAATGTCTGCAGATGTAACCAAGTAGCCGCAATAGTCCTCGAAGTAATTCTCAAAGAACTTCACAACCAATCCAGCAACTTCACCCTCCAACCTAACATGTTCCATTCCTATGTTAAGCACCATCAATAACCAACAATGCAGTAAATAAAAAGCATTAAATAATCGCTGTTAGCGGTATAAGTCTCTGTAGTGCAATGTATCCATATTCAATTCCCCTATCCATCTCTATTTCCGTATCTGTAAGTTCGTATTTCACGTATATGTCTGAAGCATTAACGCTGAAGCCAGTGGTGTAGGACGGCATGCCCAGAAGTAGCATGCGACGAAATGATACATTCGATGTACTCTCCGACTTACCACTAGCGCTGGACGTAATAAGCGAAACTGTACCTACAGTGCCCTCTGGGACGAGCGGTGGAATTACAGTTACATCCACATACTGGGTAAGATGTATGTATGGGGACATTTCTCGTATACTGGATCTCATTTCGGCATACCGTAATTTAATACTCAAAGTACTCTCCTCAGGAGCGTATAGTGTATGTCCCGGGAGCGTATACTCAGCCCAATCCAGATACACGTAGTACACATAACGCATAGACTGCAACTTCCTGATTTCGTCTTTATGCATTGCAATTGTGAAGACCATACGTGGAACTAGCAACTGTGCAATTAAAAAGGAGTAACTAAGTGTGTTAAAGAACGAGCACTATTGGTAAGGCTAGCCCTACTGCGTTCCCGATGCAATGAGGCGCAATGATACAATAAGGCTTGTAATTGGAAATCTGCTTCATTCGCACAACCTTGACCCCCTCAGCCTCGGCTTCAAATCGTATATAACCTTGCCACCAAGACTCCACATACAAACCCCGACCCCTGATAGCGCTCATATGTATTAAGTTCTCCTTTGGACCAAATTCAAATTCACTAAGGTTGATATAACTGTACCTACTACCGTAAGCGGCACTTGGCAATAGCACCACAAATGCGTAATTGGGCGATGCTGTCTCGGCTCTGTATATGTATAAACAACAATAAACGGTACCTCCACATGAGCTACCGCAAGTAACATCTCCTTTAACATTAACGTCCAAGGAATTAACAAACTCTCCCAGATTTGTAACGAGGTTTCCGAAAAACGTCACCGCAATACCCAAAATTTCATATCCCAGTAGAGAATCGTTAAATTTCACACCGACCCTGAACACCATCGACAAACAACAACACAGTAAATAAAAAGAGAAAAACTAAAGCAAGAGCGATACAGGCGTCGGCGCGAATGGCACTTGGCCGATGTAGTTGCGGTGGCTCAGCGATACGTTTGTGTCCGAGAATTCCACCTTGAAGTAGAAAAACGCAATCCCTTGTCCAAAACCTATGAGGTAATACGATAGATAACCGTAGCCTTCGTTTAGCAAATCCGCGCCCCAAAGCTCGAACTTGCTGTTAACAGTTGTGCTTGGCAATGGCATCACGGGGGTATAGTTCGACATGAACAGCTTAATAGAGAACATGTATGGGAGGACTCTTGGAGGCGTGAAAGCTATGATTTTTAAAAACAGGGAATTACCTAGGTTCTCAAAATGCATCACTTCCATGTCTATGGTTTCACTCCACTCACCTTCTTCAAGCTTCACCCTAGTACCAAGCACCATCGACAAACATCACATAATTAATAAAAATTAGAGCAAAAGCGAGGTAGGCACTGGCATGGGCAATCGGGTAATGCAGTTGTAATGGCTCAACCTGGTATTTCCTTCCGAAATTTCTACCTTATAATTAAAGCATAAAGCGTCTCGTTGCCCGAGCTTTACAGAGTAATACGATATAGTTACATAGCCAGAACCTTCGTTTACCAAATCCGTACTTTCCCAAGCGAACCTAAGCTTGAGCTCAAGCTCAAGCTTAAAACTATTGTTAATAGTCGCGCCTGGCAACGGCGACACGGGGACATAGTTCGGCATAAACAACATAATAGAAAATAGGTATGGGCGGACTCTTTTGGTTGTGGAACTCACGACACTCCTGACATCGAAAAGTAGGGAATTACCAAAATTCTCAGAATACGATGCCTCAACGCCTGTGATCTTTCGCCACCTACCCCCTCCATTCATCTCCATATTGGCACCAAGCACCATTAATGAGAAGCAAATGAGCAGTTAAAAAGAAAATTAAAACGCAAGCGATGTGGGTGTGGGCAATGTTGTGTCGGTGTCGTCGAGCGTCTGGGCTATGGAGATGTCTTTGTGGTCGACTTTGATGGAGACTACATACCTGGTTACGGTTGTCTCGACATACCTGCTGTACCAGTCTAACCAAAACTTGACTTCGTTGTGCCAAGGGCTGTTTGCTAACCAACTGTTCCGGCGCATGTTCATTTTAACGAGGTTGTACTCCTCGCGATAGATGCTTAGCGTAGGCACTGCGTAGTTTGGCGAGTACGCATCCATATTTGAGAAAAATAGACCACTGCGCGTGGAATAGGGAGTAACAACACTCATGGAGTCGCAGTAATTCGCAGAATGATACATAACAATACCCACAGCCCTATGTCTCTTACTCCCTTCGATCTCCACCTTAACACCAAACACCATCAATTAAACAAAACAACACAGTAAATAAAAACTAAACTAAGGACGAGACTGGCGTCAGTACTAACATTTTTATTATAAAGACGTTGTTGCAGTTGTTGTTCAGCTTGATGTCTCCCACAAAGATTTCCATCCCATACCTAAATTGTTCGAGAGATACGTCATAGTGCGATACATCTACAGAGCCAGCACTCGACAAAGACAAATACGCAAGCTTAAGATAAAACTCGCTATTAATACTCGTGCTCGGTAATGGCGTTACGGGGGCGTAGTTCACCATAAACAACCTAATAGAGAACGTGTATGAGGGATTCAAGACTTCAAAACGCAGGGAATTACCCTGGTTTTCGAAATACGGCACATCGACATATGCAACTTTAACTTTACTACGATACTCACCTCCATACAGCTCAACCCTACCACCAAGCACCACAAACAAAAACAAACGCAAACCATTAAAAATAAAAACTAAAACAGGAGCGATGTGGGCAAGGGCGTGAGTAATTGGGTAATAGTATTGTCATAATACAACCCGGCTTTGCTTAAGTTTTCTAAATAAATCTCATAAATAAAGTGTAAATTACCTCGTTGCCCAAGAAATACGGTGTAATCCGGTTCAAATGTAGTGCTATAACCATTATTTATCAAATACGTGCTTTCAAGCTTATTAGAAATAATGCCCTTAATAGTCGTGCTTGGCAATAGCATCGCAAGAGCGCAATCCGGTGCGAACAAGTCAAAAGACATGTATATGGGAGCGTCTCGGGGTTGTATGGGACCCGTAATTTTAAAATGTAGAGAATTACCCATATTCTTGAAATACAACGTCTCAACACCCGTAATTCCACCCCACCCACTACCTCCGTACAGCTCCACCCCAACACCAAATACCATCAATCCAGACCCTCACACACCAAATAAAAAAGTACAGTGCAAAGCACGGTGCGTTTTTAATTGCAACCGTCTCTCCAGAGATGGCGGTTCATTGCCTTATCTATACCACCAGCACCGTTGGTTGTGGTAACATTTTTGTATTTGGTCCTCGAAACATATACATGGCTAGTAGATTAGAAGGTAGAAAGAACTCGATATCTATAATATTAATAGCATTGATAGGAGCCTCTCTGGTTCTAATCAGGCTTGCGTATAAACCTAGTCTGAAGACGTATGATAAAAATTCGTGTACCACACTGAATATATTCTCGGCCATCACATCGTAAGGGAAGGTTTCTCTTGAAAGGTACACGGGGATTGTTGGTATTGGGAAGAACGGTGTAACGTTGACGCATCTAACAGGCTCCTTCTTGCTTGTTCCAAACTCTAGATAATACCAAACCCAGGTACCATGAATGGTGAAGTCGGCCTCGTAAATATATGAGATGGCAAAGCGAACTAGAGACACGCCATGTATCTTTTTTATCTCAGTGAGGTCGCTAGAGTATTGCCACCCCAGCGATATCATTGTGAGTTGCCCCTGTGTTTGTTCGGTTGAGTGATTAAAAACATGGTTAAAATATAAAGCGTTTGTTTTTAATGCTTGGCAGTAATGAGCCTATGTGGTCTTTGTAATTTACTATAACGCTAAGCAAACCAAGGAAATGATTAAACATACAAAGTCCGTAGAATGTAACGTAAACGCCTTCTCAGCGTACAATGCATTCGTGGATTGCGGTGCGAAGCTTGTCGGTAAACCCCCCGAGGAGTCTGCCCCCGAAGGGCACATTGTTAATTATACTACGGTGCTTCCGATGTTGGTGAATGCCTGGATTTCGGGGTATTAGTACAGGCTTGACATGAAGTTGGGCGAAGAAAACAGCTTCCTCAGGTCTTCGTTTGGATGCTCAATTGGTTATGCATACGTCCCTGGAACATACGGCGGAACGTGCGAAACACGTTTATATGGGTACCTACAAGAGGTTGAAATGCCCGGCATCCTCGCGTCCGTATCGAACGGGGCACCCACCCGCATAACATCTATGGAGTTGCTGACGACGACTGCGCCGAAGTCGACCACCACGTCATTGACATACACAACAACGACCGCGATTGTCGTGTAATGATTAGCGACTTTAAATTAAAAATGATGGTAAAGTGAGTTGTTGGAACCTGATTGAGTATAGTCGTGGTCGTGCGAACGGTCGTGGTGGTTTATAAACATTGGCGAAGTCGGAGATTCTCTTTGCTTTTATCATAATCTCTGTTTTTGCCCAGCGTGGACTCCATAGTTCGTACCTCATGTTAGTCAGTGTACCGAAGGGATTTGATGTGTTGGATGAGTCGTACTCCAAGGTACCACCACTTCTATATCTAAAAATCTCGAAGCGGGTGCGTACCAAAACATCAAAGATTACGTGATCGCTCTTGTAGGATAGTATAACCATACCCTCGCCAGGTATAAGTAATATGCTTGGGGGTGCATCAGTGGGTTGTAATGAATCTATCTCTATTGGCGCGTACCTCGACTCTGTGTCGAACTGAAGCACAGCTGCGGTCATATCGACGACTTCGACATACCTTATCAGCTGCACAATTACTTTCTCATCAACCCTAACCTCCTCAATGGAGCTATCCACGGTTGTTAAAAGCGCCATACAATAATAGGGAAAATAAGAAAATAAAAACTAAATGATTACGGACGGCAACATCGGGTTTAACGAACTGCGCCGGTGGTCGACTTTTCCAGCCTCATTTAATGCATAAACCTCCATTGGGTGTAATGTAATTCCGTAGCTTAATAAATACTCATTATCCGAAACATTACCGAACATTATGTCGTCCTTATGCAACCTAACCCACATTTCGTGGACGTAATAGCCCGCATTAATTGCGCTCTCATAATGTTCCAAATTCAGTGGCAGATTTACATTCGCGTATGAAGGATGTGATACATGAATATCTATTGACCCGCTACAAATTTTGAAAAAGGATGTATTAATTGTGAAATAATAGTTGTCGATGAACCTTAAATAAATAAATCCAATATTTACGCGGCACGTATACAACTGTGATGAAAAACAATCAGTGTCTTTCTCAAATTCCACTACATCCTCTTCCATGGTAAGAGATACCATATCGATTATGTACAAGAGCAAATCATTAAAAACAGAGAGCTAAACCTCGTCATTAACTACACGATGAAGGAGAAAGGCGAGCCAACCAGCCAAAACTGCTGTGCATATGTTTCGTACGTAATAGTCGGTTCACCGCTTATAACTACATGCCCCTCTGGTAATCGCTCCCACCCCGACGGCCACCCGCACGCCCACTTCCACACCTCCCACAGGTCCCCTTCCCTTAAGAATTCATACCACGCCCTTACATAATCACCGCTTGTGCAGAAACTCCACGAGTTTGAAACCCCTCTATAGTTCAGTGGTGGAGTAATGAACGGTATTGCCGAACCTATTGATGAGAAATAGTAGTCAAACACTATCGCATGCGCTACCGGGGTTCCCACACCGCAGGTGTTGAAATTAAGCTTCGCGATGCAATACATCAGGTGTGCAGACTCAACATGGCGCATTTTCCTCATGTGAAATACTAGGTTGGTTTTGGGCCTGATTATGAACATCATAATCTTCAAAAAGCAGTGATTATATAAAAAATAAAAGCCACAAAGAGAACCACTACACAACGAAGGAGAATGACGTAAGAAATGCACCGTGTCGGAACTCCGATATGCACTCTTCCGTGAGTACGTCCTTGAATAGCGTAAATTCACCGAATATTTCGCCTCCTTCTTTGCTGTTTATGTATAACGAGATGCTGGGTGTGTTTTGGTCGAACCTTGACGTTACGTAATCACGCATTGCATACCTACGCCTGCGACTATACAATCTGCGTAGCTGATCAGTATGTAAATACATCAGTGGAACCGTAAAAAGCGTAGCAGAGAACCTCCCCATGTCGATGTAGAGCAGTACATTGACGTGCCAGGGTTCAAACGTACTTATACCACCAAACGGTGTTGATGTACACGAGCTGAGCTTCACGCCGTACACATTAAATAACGTTAAGGTGGTTTTACACTCCTCCTTTTCTTCCGCGATGCAATCAAACAGTACCGAAAACGTCATATACCGTGTCGCAATAAGTAAACGCTTATGCAATAAAAAGCGGTTTTTAATTTTTGGACTGGCTTTAAACCGCCGTGTTGATAACGATTGGGCAAACCTCGCCCTTCAAGGCGGGGTTGCCTCACTGCGTGGATTTCACGGGATTATGTTTATTAACCCTTGTTTTGTTGTTTGTTTGTGCCCTCCCTCGGTGAACTCTCTAGGATTTCGTGGGGGCCGGCGCCGACTCCAGCCGGGATGCCGAGGGAGGGCATCTATCCTGTCGAGAACAAGAACAAAAGGACTAATGTAGTTAGGTTGCTTCCAAATAGTGCTCAGGAGAGGAAGCTGAGAAAATTGGCTGACGCCACAGCCAAGCTGTACAATGAACTGAACTATGAGAGAAGACAACAGTTCTTCAGCGGTGAAGGCGTTGATTTAAAAGGCACGTGGGATAAGTACTACGAAAAATACAAGGGTGTTTTAGGTCCAGTCAATACCCAAGCCGTAATGCAGAAGAACAATGAGGACTGGAACTCCTTCTTCACCCTCCTCAACATGAAGAAGGAAGGAAAACTGCCACCACACATGAGGAGAGTTAGCCCACCCGGCTACTGGAAAGATAGGGAGACAGGCAGAAGAAAGCTGATAATTGTTGTTAGGCAGGATAGGTACATTGTTGATGTGGAAAGGCACGTCATCGTCCTCAAGGACTTCGACATGGAGATAAAGTTCGTAGGTAGGCTTAGGTGGTTTGGTAAGCAGGGTAGGTTGGAAATAATCTATGATGATACCAAGAATGCTTGGTACGCCCACATACCAGTCGAAGTAGGTGTTGAGGTAACTAAAACGGGTAAGGAGAGCAAGCACATCGTGAGGGGTGAGAGGAGGGTGATTCAAATTGAATCACCTAAAGGGAACAAAGTAGCATCTATAGACTTAGGCATTAACAATCTGGCTAGTGTAGTTGTTGATGATGGTACGTGGATTCTGTACAAAGGCATAAGAACAAAGGAGGACTACTTCTACTTCATGAAGAGAATAGCTGAGATTCAATCACTTAGGGACTCCCTCAAGGACAAGCTCCTTGACGACGCTATCGATGAGCTGAACCACGAAGTGAGGAGGCTTTATGGTAAATTAATGAGGAGATTGTTTCACCTATACAGGAACTTTGCATCCCACTTATTGAAACAACTCCACGAACTCGGCGTCTCAACCATTTACCTTGGCTATCCTTTCAACATTGCCCAGGAGAAGGGCAATAAATTCACATCGAACTTGTGGTCATACCGCAAGTTAATGGAAACCATCGAATTAAAAGCACAAGAGTACGGGATAAGGGTGTTTGAAGTCGTTGAGTACAACACTTCACGTGTCTGTGCCTACCATGGCGTTGAGGTGAAGAGATTCCCAAGAGGCATTATTCATTGCCCCAAAGGACATAGGCTCCATTCAGACCTAAATGGTGCCTTGAACATAATGAAGAGAGCAATAGGTAGAGTACCATTAGTCATAAAGAAGCCACTCTCCTTCATTGTGGAACATAACCGAGTAGCCCCCATTAAAGGGGAGGTAACCCCCAAGACCCCAGGAAAAACCGCCCTTGTGGGCGGGTGAGGGGTCATGGTGTTCTCGGTTGATGCTGAAACCGAGGCAATGAGGCTGTGTAGTGAATTTACGTATGCCGATGTTCGGAAGTACGGGGTAAATCTTAATGGCGAGGAATCGGAAATGTCTGAGGGAATTGATTGTACACCTACGCAACCCGAACGGATAACATGGCTTCCTGCAACGGGTTTGCAGCAAAAAGCGGTTCTGTACCCGCTGTTAGCGTTTGCATGGTACATAGAGGACAGGGACGATGCCGGCTTCGCCAAGTACAAAAGGGTGAATAGGTGGAGCAGGGAAGTCGTGTGGCCCTGGCTTGGTTTCGGGTGCATACATACCGATTATGGAAATATGTGTTTCCTGATGTCCGCAAATCGTGGCTATATTGAGGAAAGGCAGGTCTTTTTGACTTCAGATATTTACATAGAAACAGATGACAAGGGAGTGACGACGTATAGGTTGCCGAGGGCGGCGCCTTTTGGAAGCATGTACCTTGCGTCGCCCGCGCTCATGATTTAGCAAAATTATTATTTTTAAATTGTGGAGAGTGGGTATGCAATATGCTGTTGGTTGGTGCGAAAGTGGTTAGGGAGACCGCGACGGGAAGTCAGCGGATGCTTGGCTTACAATCCCTGGTTGATTATAGCGAGTTTGTGAGTACGATAAGCGATTTTTGCCGTATAGATGTAATGCCGTGGCATGTATATGCTGTAACGCGTTTTCGCATACGCCACACCAGGAGGCGGACTACGTCTAGAGTGTATGTAGCGTTTTCACAGGCAATTCCTGTATACGCAATACCGATACTTATGTGGTATGGCTCGTGTACGGACATCGTTAATTTCGTAAAAAGCGATAAGCTGTACCTTGAGGTTTACTTCGAACACGCACTGAAACTGCTCAGCGACCTAGAGCTTATGGGGCGCGATGCACAAAAGCCCTT
>Ga0208313_100126_pt1 | contig 25629 bp, 24 predicted proteins | sample OSP_15_2_FD_187142 | JGI IMG/M metagenome (GOLD analysis project Ga0208313, IMG submission 187142) | Extremophilic microbial mat communities from Yellowstone National Park, USA - OSPB_Slides-mat_host_7_15 (SPAdes) (version 2) | ecosystem: Environmental > Aquatic > Thermal springs > Hot (42-90C) >... | reverse complement strand
GTATGCTTGCTTGTAACCAAAACTTTTACGTGAAGCCTCGCCTTAAAAGTTCAATTACGTATAAGTCTTTTAGGATGGAGCCTCTAATCATTCTTAATTCCAATTAAAGATAAAAATAAAACGATTATACCTTTGCCGTTGCTTTAGCAGTATCAATAAGTTTAATTTGGCATATCTGATATTATTTTTCATAATTTAAAACATTTTAATAGTATATTTTAATAAATTTCTTTAGATTCATTCATATAATTTATACACCATCGATAATTTTCTTAAAAATTCCTTTAATATATAAGCTTAAAGAATGAATTTTCTGTCTATTGATTTCAATTAAAATGATTTTTTGCTAAATAACATTTAATTTTTAAATGAAAAACATATATCTGTATATTCATGACTTTTGTATAAGTTCTTTTAAAGCCTTTTCAAGACTTATTCTAGGTGTGAAATTGAGCAGTTCTCTAGCTTTATCTATATTAGCATAACTATGTTTTATATCGCCTGGTTTTGGAGCTGAATAAATAGGTTCGCTGTTAATGTTTGCAATATTCATGATGAGCTTTGCTAGTTCTTTAATTTTAGTAGCTGTTCCAGAGCCAATATTATAAATATTATTGGTATTTTTTGTTGTAATTGCTAATTCAATTGCATGACAGACATCGTTAACATGTATGAAATCCCTTGTTTGTTCACCATCACCAAAAATTATTGGTGGAAGCTTTTCTCTTACTCTATTGATAAACTTAGTTATTACACCTGCATATTCTTCGGATTGTCCTGCTCCATAAACATTAAAAAGTCTTAGGATAATGTAGTCGAATGGATATAATCGTGAGAAGGTCTTGATGATTTCTTCACCGAATAATTTGCTGAGACCGTATGGCGAAAGAGGATTTGTTGGATGATCTTCATCTATTGGCAGTTTGATTGGTTCTCCGTATACTGCAGCTGAGCTTAAATAAATAAGCCTATGAACTGATGCGTCGATGCATGCTTTTGTGACCGATGCTGTGCCTATCGCATTATTATCTAAGTATAGTGATGGATCTTTAATTGATTCTTCAACACTTATTAAAGCAGCAGCGTGTATTACAATATCTGCTCCTTTAAAAATTTTCAAGAGTTTATTAGTTTCTCTTATATCACTAATTATTAGCGGGATTTTTTCTTTTTTAAGTGTTTTGATCGTTGATTTGGTTGCTCTAGATAAATTATCTATACATGTAACTTTGTATCCACGCTCTTTTAAATAAATCGTTAAGTGACTTCCAATAAAACCAGCACCGCCAGTAATCACTACATGCATCTATTTACACCGTCATTATACAGACATGAATAATCTTATTCTAAATTGTTCGTTATTTCTTATACATCTTAATTTTCTAACATAAACTATGTTTCTAGAATAAGTCATGGAATGTTGTTTTTCATAAAAAGTATTTAATAACTTTCTCTTGTAAGCTTAGAGTTAAGCAGTCCTATACCACGTTTAGTTCCAAGATATTTTATTAGATTTTTACTCGTTGACCTAGTTAAAGGATCTCTTAAGAACTTTTGAACTAATAACTTAGTCCAAGTATGCACTGGTATCTTATAAGGCGCTTCAACTAAACCATTTTCAATAGCATCATTAATTTTTATAGCAAACTCTAATACAGAAGAACATTTCAGCTCTTTAGCAAGCCTAAAAGTTTCTTCCGTTGTCCATTCTTTAACAGTAAAGTAGTCATTTAAAGTATAAATACACTCCTTATAAATTGCATGAGCTGCAGAAACCAAAGCTTCAACATAACTATAAAGCGTTCTAATTTTTATCCCATTAAATTCTTTAATACTAACATAATCGAGAAGTCTTTGACCATCCATGTAAACCATTCCGCCAAGAGTTGGATGAACATAAACATCAATTATGAACGAATCTTTAACCAGAGTAGTACAAAAAGGCTCCTTAACCTTGATTCTAAAACCTAATCTCTTAATTCTCCTAATTATTTCCTCTCTTTCATCATATTCAACCAAAACATCAACATCTGCTGGAACATAACTTACAGGCTTAACAAATTTAAAAAAAACAAAACTAAAACCATCTAAGTTCTTTGACAAAATTTCAACTAAACGAATAATATTTCCTATAATCTCTTCCTGTGTTCTCCTTAAAGAATTCTTAACACCAAGTTTAACGAGAAATTGAAGAAGAACCTTATTCTTATATGCAAGATCAATTAAAGAACTAAGATCTATTTCTTTCTTTTGAGCATCTTCTTTTATAAGATCGATGAGATGTTTTGTTGACACTTTATACATGCTACTTCAAGTTTTTATCCAAAAACGCAAGAAGAATATTCATTGATTCATTTACATTCTTATTTGTTGTATCAAGAGTTAAAGAGCCCATATATTCTGCTAATTTTTCATAGAGTATAAGCTGCTTCATAATGAAAGATGGATCCATATCCATTCTCCTTTCAATAAGCTTCTGAAAGTCTGCTTTAACATAAATTTTAACTTTTGCCCTTAAAGCTAAAGCTAAGAGAAACCTTGCACTAATAGAACTGAGATAACTAGGGTCATCTGTTGTTATGACAACCCAGACAAGAAAATCTGGAATATACCTTTCAGCTATGACTGTATAGCCCAAAAAGCTAGGTAACATAAATCTGACAAACAAGACAGGCAACGCTGATACGAACTCTATTAGTTGCCATAGTTTTTTCATGCGGCTTGGAATGGATATTCCATAGTAAGGATTGTTGTGTCCTTTGAAAGTAGCGAACATGGAGAGAAACCTAGCGAACATGGAAGCTAATGTATGAGTGCCTCTTATCCATGAAATCCTAACGTTAAAATGGTGGTCTTTAAGCTTTCTAGCTAAGGCTTTAGTGAGAGTGGTTTTACCAGAGCCGTCTGGTCCAAAAAAACATATTATTGACATTAATGAATCAAGTAAACATTCTCACACGATGTCATTTATTAAGAGTAACTTAACATCGTCTTTATTTAAATTTCTAAGCAGCTCGAGGGTCTTCGTATCATAAACTAGGGCTATCATAGGTTTATTTGTCATCAAAGCGAATATTATTGCATGATGCCTCATAGCTATCACATAATCAAGGTAATTAAATAGGCAGAGAACCTCTTTTGGACTTAATTCTTTCTCAATAATTATAAGATTTGGAATATATTCCTTAAGCAGTTTCGCAACTATTAGGTCATTATCAAAAAACCTATTCTCAAAACTCCCAAAGCCGAATGGTATGAAAATCACTTTATTAAAGCCGTTCTTCACGAGGTCCTGTAATAACTTGACCACATAATTGATGACCCTCTTATTGGTCTCATAATCAAGAGTTCTTAGATTAATCCCAAGAACTTTACTTCCAGTAATGTTATATTTAACAGCTAACACCTTACACATACTGGAATCCGGTAATTTAAGTCTAAATGCCAAGTCATTCTCGACAATTATATGCTTCTTTACGCCTGTAAGTCTTAATACGAGATACGAGTATTTATCCCTAACGCTCACGTAAGATGCCTTAGAGATGGCTAATCTAATGAGGAGACCTGTTAAGCCCTTGAAAGGCATGGGTCTAGGAGATAATACTGGTGAACCACGCCAATTATATGGATAAACGCCCATAGCCCTAAAAACAATAACTTTGCCCAACAACCTAGCAATTAACGCCAAAAGGCCCATCCTCCTCCAAGTAGCATAACCATACCTACCACCACCCGCAAAAACCAGTACATGAAATCTAAGATAAGATCTCCAGAAATTTAGAGAAGTTAATCGCTCCTTAATGGCCTTAACCTTATGAAGCTTCATCGTGCGTTTCGGATTACTAGATAAAACCACGAACTCTACATCGCCGAAGCTTCTCCTAAACTCATCAATTATCACCGATAATATTGCTTCATCACCAACATTGCCGAAGCCAAAATAACCATGAATGATCACTTTTAAATTGTTACTTCGTACCATGGTACAACAACTAGTTGAGGAATTTTAAAGTTCTTATGAAAATAAAAATTATACTCGCCTAGAATTTCGCCATGAATACCTGCAATTACAATTTTATCAAAATTAAATCGAGTTTTTACGTATTTAATCAATTCATTAATGGATCTTAGAACGATCACCAAATCTAAATAATAAGCTCTTAATATACGTTTCCTTGATATTTTAAGTTTTTTCATGGCGTTATGTACAATATCTCCTGGCATTAACTCATTGATTGACACGTAATGATAAAGTTGCTGCGATAATTGGAAATCTGAAAACCATGGAAAATGAGGCTGTGAATATACGATTACATTACGTTTAGCGAATCCGTGTTTAAAAACATATTTATTAATAGAATCTGGTGGGGTTGAATTGAAGAAATATTTATCTTTTACTAAAATTGTATTTTTAAGAGAGCCGAACACCTTAGATGTATCATGTACACCAACTCTTAGATATGGATAAAATATTTTTATGTCATGATATCTACTAAATAGCCTTGGTATCCATATATAGCTATATTCATTTGGTGCTATAACTTTTTCCAATCCCCCCTGTACCTCTATATATTTGGCAACATTTTGGAAAATTTCAAAGCGAGCGCTTAACAGCGTTATTACTAAAAAGCTATAATTGCTTTCAATTAATGATAACAGTTTATCAAATAATTTAGGTTTTTTTTCAAGTTGATGAATGTTACTAACTAATGGTGATATGAACTTTCTCATTAAAATCTCTTGAACGGTAGGCGTCAAGCCATATTTCATTTCCATAGATATATATCTTATGTCTTTACCAATATTGCCTATATTAAAGTTCATAAATTGTCCTTTATAATTTTATAAAGATCTTTTATACTTTTATGTGAAGTATCTATTGTAATATAATTGTATTTAAATTCCTTGCACAGCGGTAAAATGGTTCTCCTTTGAAAAGACACATATCTTTTTTGGGAATCGCCATAACCTCTTATAAGCCATCTTTGTTCAAGCACGTTTAATTTTGCATCTAAGAAGAACACGATATCCGGCTTTAGACGGACATTTAATATATATAGAATTTTCAGTGGAAATGTTATTCGTGGCTTTAAATCCTTCCATGAGAACAGATAATCTAGAAATGATATTACTGTGTACTCCTCGCTAAGAACATAAAAACCCAAATTATTAAGCAAAGATATAAAAGAGCATTTGATTGGTATGAATAGTAACGCGTCGTGGTATGCCGATATTGTTGCTAAAACTCTTGATATTTTCTTTAATCCTAATATTTTTGGAATATTATACCATGGCGCGTAACCCTTAGGTGCTTTAAGTAACTTATCTACAAAAAGCCATATAATATATGATAAACCATGATAGGATTTTATAGATGTTTTTACTACCCGAAAACCTTTAGCACTTAGCATTTGAGCTAAGCATTTAATCATTGTTGATTTACCAACACCAACGGGTCCCAGAAACACTACTAACTTACCCTTTCTGAGCATAATTATCGTCTATTAAGCCATTCTATCTTCCTACTCAATTCATTAATAACCTTCTCTAAATTGTGGTTTGCTCTAACATATTTGTAGCCTTCCTCACCAAGATTCCTCCACCTATCATTCTCAAGCAACCATTTAAGTCCCTCTGCAAAATCATCGTTTCTAGCCCAGTAGCCAAATCTCTTCGTTAATTCATCAGGGTTTACAGAGCTAAGTAAAGCACACTTATGCGCTAGAGCTTCAAGCATCGCTATCGGTAGTCCCTCTCTAACACTTGGAAGAACCATTATCCAGCATTTATCAAGTATGCTCCTCTTCTCTTCTTCACTCACAAAACCCCTGATTTTAAGGTTTGGTAATCCAACGTACTTGCTAACGACCTTCTTATATCTATCTTCATAAAATATGTTGGGCTTGCCTATGGCTACAAAACGTATTTCTGGAAACTGTCTAGCTAACTCAAAGAAGAACCAATACCTTTTCTGGGGGTCCATCCTAGCCAAGTAGCAGATCAAAGGTTCATCATTCTTCCTTATATCTCCCTTCTCAGGTATGTACTCGACAGGATTAGGAAGAAAAATAACTCTACCTGGATCAACGTCATACAAACGTTTTAACTTATCAATGTAGAACTTTGCTTGTGTTAGGATTAAGTTGGCTTTTTTATAAGCTAAGCCAAAGATGATCCTATTTGCCATGAACCTAGCCCTAGAAATCCTGTGATAGGAATCCACTAATCCAAGTAACTGGTGATCAGTCCAGTCAAAGGGATCCTGGGCCCAAACAACATGTTTAGCATTACGCGCAAGAATCTCAGCAATTAAGGTTTCAATCATAGCCTCTATCGAAATGAAGATGTCAACCTTCACATGCTTAATAACTCTTGCAAAGCCATAATAATCACGCAAATGTCTAACCACAGACTTCTCGAATGCATATGGATACGTAATAACCTCAATATCGTCAACAAAATATCTTTCTGGACAACCAGGATCTTTCCATGCAAGGACAGTAACATTAAATCCGCGCTTAGCAAGCTCATGCCCAACAGTTCTAACTAACCATCCAAAACCACCGCGCCTTACCGTAAAGGTCTCGCTAACTATAAAAGCGATCTTCATTTCACAAACCTCATTTTTTCATTATTTAGCATTATCCTGACTTAGTATGGATTCAAATAGATTTACTATTTTATTTTCAATTTCCTCTTCATTGAATAGCTTAAGTGTATGCTCCCTTAGCCTTGTCCCAACATCTATAATGTTATCTCTTAGCCGTAATAATAGAAGCATCTTTACCTTATCTATGAATTTGTCAGCATCTTCAGCGTAAACAAGTAATCCTTGGCAAGATCTTCTTAATTATCTCAGGAGCGCTACTAGCATTGACAACTATAGATATCATACTTGTCAGTATGACTCGATAACTGCATATGATAGTGATATTTCATTAATTGATGAAAATAACAGACCCAAGCTTCTTCATGCGTCCTTTTAATCAGCGGGCAATCTTAGGTCCCATTAAATGCTTAAGTGATAAGCACGTGACAATGTCATAGGGATAACCCAGAACTTCCATTTAACCAGTTCCGTTACTGGTTCACGCTACTTGTTGACCTTAAGTTCTTGCAATAAACCTAGGTTCAGCCAGATGAAAGCTTGTGAATTACGCCGATATTGCCAATAACTATTGGTTTTGCCTTAATATGATCAACGAAGTCAAGAAATGCATCATTTGATTTGGCATCGTGTGAGAGCAATAACCCCCTACTCTTTAGGAAAGGCCAAACGATGGTATATTCCTTCATCATAGTCTTGTAGGTGTGGCGTGAGTCGTGGAAGAAAATGTCAACAGTTCCTAGCTTCTTAAGCAATTTTGGCAACACTTTAGTACTCTCGCCGAGAACCAATACCCATCTATTCCTTAATTCCTCAGGTATTATCCAGCCCAGCTTCTTTCCAATAGGAACAACCACGCCCTCCCTATAATGCAGGTCAATTGAATACAGCCTTCCTCTAGAATTTTGAGTCAAACCCTTCAGAATGAAGGAAGAGGATACTCCGTTAGCTACTCCAGTCTCCACAACCACCTCTGGCTTAAATATCCTCACCAGCACATAAAGCACTGTGCCTGATTCATAGTCAATAGGACCTCCGACCTTGCTAGCCTCTTTAAGGCGCATACGAAGATATTGCAAAAGATCTGAATTATATAATTCCTTCACCAGCTCAGTTATTGCTGATTTGGGTATTCCAGTGAGGGTCTCAACAGTTTCCTCGAGTGAAACAGAATACCGTTCATATTCATTCAGTCTCAAGCTATGTCGTTTGGAATTCCATACCTCAAGAGAAAGTAGAATGGCCCTTGTGATGAGGTATGGGTGGCGCAGATAACGCACCTTCAGTAAATGTTTCTTCAGGTCCATTAATATTGTCAAAGTGAAAACACCTTTATAAGGTTTCTTTTCGCAACCTCATGATTAAACTTCTTTAACACAGCCTCTCTAAGAGCAAAGCCAATATCCATAATTTGTTTGTCGGACATCGCTAACACTGACTCGATTTTATCTACGAAATCATTAACGTCGCCTACTTCAAACAGCATCTTCTCAGCAGGTGTTCCTTCAACTATCTCAGGTATGCCGCCGATTCTTGACGCTATAGGTATCGTCCCAGCAAGCATTGATTCCAACACAGCATAAGGTAGGGGTTCTTCCCATATTGATGGAAATAGTAGAGCATAGCTTTCAGAGTAAAGCTTAAGGAGCGATTCTCTTGGTATGTATCCAAGCACTTTGTAAGAGTTACTCAGTGTTCTATTTAGGGTATCAAAAAGTTTCCTACAACGGTCGCCTAGTCTTCCAGGTAGTATGAATTTAACATTTCTTTTCGTATGTAAAAGCCTTATGCTAGCTCTCAAAAATATGTGAAAACCCTTGGTATACATATCTCCACCTATGTAAAGCATTGATGGTGGATTTGGGAACTTCTTTTCTATAAGAGGCACATCTGGTAGGGGATTATAGATAACCCTTATCTTATCAGCTAGCTCTGGCATCTCCCTCGATACTATTGAAGCCTGTCTCCTTGACACACATATTATCGTATCTGTCTCAGCTAGCCAAAGTCTGCAGAACAGGTTGATCGGAGATAGAATAGATGATGCTAACGCTCTCTTTAAATCTCCATACTCTAGCATCTCAAGCATTAGTGAATTCTTTAAATCTTTAGTGAGGTTATACTCAGAGTTTACCTCATATGGATGTAGAATCATAGACTCAAAATTTACTGGCTGATAGTTGTGGAGGTGCACTATGACTTTCTTGCCGTATTTTTTTGCTATAGGTATGATAGGATATGAAATTCTCGGTATGTAGATTATATCTGCCCTTTCAATCAATCGCCTAAACCAGTTGCTTCTAATCAAATATGCTAAGTTAACCCATAGATGGATCTTTGTTGGTACATCAAGTAGCCGACAATAAATGTAATTCACGTCTTGAATACGTTCGATCTTCGTAGCTCCAGTAACAACGGTTATATCGAAATTCGCCTTCAACAGTTTAAGCACTAAATGAGTTGCAAGTTCAGCTCCGCCATAGGGATGATATAGCTCAGAAACCGCAAGGATTCGGACCACCATAACCTCCCTCCATATGGTTTTTACCCTATCCCTTGTAATAGATTGTGTACGCTCCGCCATCAACTACCCTACAGTATACAAAATTAACCTCAGCCTTAAGTTTAGCCATCATTTCAAAGGTTTCAGGTGAGTTATAGCCTAGGGTTGGCTTAAGATTAACGAATTGCTCGACTGCCTTTAAGAGGCTTAAATGTTGGTAAAGGCAAGGTATATGATCTAGGTTTCTTAAAGTTCTGGTGTCAAAAGGGTTCCCCATGATACGTACATGTACATATTAGAAATTTTCCGCATTGAGAGTCTTCCTTAATAGCAGTAATTCTTGTCCTGCATAAGCTAGCTAGTTGAATTTAGCATTTTTACATCCTGTTGGTAGATTGAGTTAAGTGGATGTTGCAATTATGCGAATGGTATTGCTAAGTTTGTAGATATCCACTGAATACCCATGGTCTTTAAGTAGTTTAACTGAATTACGCATTATGTATTCTGAATGGATCTCTCCAACTATTGTTCTCATGCGCCTATTCTCGAGAAGCTTTTTGCTTCCTTTAAGAGCTTCATATTCTGCTCCCTCAACATCAAGCTTCAGTAAATCTATAAAGTCTACATTTAATATCTTAGCTAGAGTATCAAGTTTAAAAATGTGCACCTTTACCTTATCTCTGACACTGTTGCATCCATTAATTATGGTGTGCAAATGTGATGACCCTGAGACGTATAGCGTTCCTATATAGTCATGTGCTCCTAGAGCACAATTTATACAAATAACATAATCGCCAGCTTTATTTAATGCTACATTCCTTGCCAGTTTCAGAATATTTGATTTTTCTGGTTCTATAGCTAGAACTTTTCGAGCTTTTAGATGCTTTATAGCTAGAAGTGTGAAAAGTCCTTGATGTGCTCCTGCATCAACCACCATCTTCACGTGGGTGTCTATTATATCCGTGTAGAAATCGCTAATTAACACTGAGATTATCGCTTCCCTCAGCCCTTCATCATTAGGATCATAGTTAATCCTAATATTTCTAATATTGAGAATAGGATGCTTAACGATTTGACCTAGAACAGCATATGTATAACTTTCTGCTTTATAATTTAAAAATCTAAGAATTTTTCTTAGTGTAAGGTGGTATCTCTTCGCGTTAACTAAATAGTTTATTAAATCCGTCTTCATCTTATTTCGATTAGGTTTACTGCGGATCAGCATAGCTTGAAGCTAGTTCTCTTATGATGTTAATTAACAGATAAAAGGCTAAATGTATTACGCACATACTCATCTATGGTATTTAACTGAGGTCATAAGTTCCTCGCTTTGTGAGGACTGAGTAATGGTCCTTCTAATCCATGTATGGTAACAAGAGTGCCTACTGCTATTGTCTCAATAAAGTTTATTATTAAAAAATAATGTAATCTTAACCATGTAAGCTACAACCGCTTATCGTCTCCTTAATAGCAGAAACTACATACTCGATGATTTCCTTGGTTGTTGAGTTACCGCTCGGAAGGTTGATTCCTCTTCTCCCAAGTAATTCAGCTATGGGATATTTCTCATTTGTGTAAATGTTCTTGTATGGTGTCTGTAAATGAATTGGAAGAAATGTAGATCTAGCATCTATACCATAGGTCTCCAGCTTTCTCATCAAATCGTCGCGGGTAATCCCTAAAATTTCTTCGTTTATGAGAATTGTATACATCCAGTAGACATTCTTTGCCCAAGGCATTTCAGGAGGCAAAATTATGCCGCGAATATTTTTTAGAAGCGAGTTATAATAATATGCGTTTTCACGATGCCTATTTATAAATTCTTCTATTCTTTCAAGTTGAGCTAAACCTATAGCTGCTTGGAGATTGGTTAAGCGGTAGTTATATCCGATATCATCATGGATGAGCCACTTCCTTAAATTAGCATTATACGCTTGATCGCGTAACTTTCGAACTTTCTCAGCTATTTCATCATCGTTTGTAACAACAGCCCCACCTTCACCTGTGGTAATTATTTTATTTGCGTAAAAGCTGAAGCAACCTATATCTCCAATACTTCCAACCTTCTTTCCTTTATATTCTGCTCCATGCGCCTCAGCTGCATCTTCTATGACATAAAGCCCATATTTTTTTGCTATTTTCATGATTGAATCCATATCTGCAGGATGTCCGTAGATGTGGACAACCATTATAGCTTTGGTTTTACTTGTTATCTTTTCTTCTATCTTGTTAGGATCTATGTTCCATGTTGAGACCTCCGAATCTACCAGCACTGGTTTAGCGCCTAAATATTTTGCTGCATTGGCACAGGCTATCATAGTAAACGTGGGCATAATTATTTCATCACTCGGCTTAATATCAAGAGCTGCTAAAGCTAAATGAAGAGCTGCTGTTCCGCTAGATACGGCTATAGCATGTTTTACTCCTATATAGGAGGCAAAATTCTTCTCAAACTGATCGACAAATTTTCCCTTAGATGAAATCCAGCCACCTTTAATGCATTCGATAATATATTTCTCTTCGTTGCCAGAAAGGTCAGGCTCTGCTATGGGAATCTTCCTAAACAACCTCGTCATAGATCTAACAATCCCCTATTATCTTCATGTTTGCCTAACATTAAATTGTTGAAGAAATTTTTCTTTAAGGTCATTGTCAGAGGAATCAAGAGTAATAACTGGTTGTTGGATTGTACCTGCCAAGTAGCTTTGTATAATAATTTTTATAGTTCTATATCCATCATAGCTAGTTGGCCTTGGATGGAAACCTTCCTTGTAATCTTTTACGAAGTCTTCGAGTTCTAAATCATATGATAACTTAGGATGGTGGGTGTAATCTTCACAAGCAGGTTTATCTCCATCCCTGCCATATTTAATGAGTGCTTTAGACCATCTAGAATCAACATGAATGTAGCCGTTTTCTCCATGTATCTCAAAGTAAATATATCCAGATCTTTCTGTCCAAGATGAATGCATAAGTGCAAATCCTCCTTCTGAAAGCTCATAAAGTGCTACGGCGTTATCCTCAACATTACCTAGGTTATGCTTGAGGGTGGTTAGCTTACAAGAGAAGCATTTAACTATTTCATCAGCAAGATAACGAATTAAATCTATAAGATGGACACCGTTATCGATCAATGTACCTCCACCCGCTAATTCTTTATCTCTATACCAGTTTTTATTTAAGAGGTGTAATCCTTCGTTACCAATCCATCCTCTAAAAAACAAGACTTTTCCTATGTATCCTTGCTTAATAAGTTCTAATGCTCTAAGCACGTTGGGGAAGTAGCGAGGATTTGACCCTACTTTAAGTATTGCTCTTTTTTCTATGGATTTCAAAACCATTTTGCGTGCCAAATTTACGTTTATAGTCATAGGTTTCTCGCACCAAACATCTTTTCCGGCCTCCAGCAGCTTAATTGCAAACTCATAATGAAGGAAGTTTGGAACAGCTATGATGGCCACATCATAGTCCTTTTTTAATATTAGTTTATCAAAACTGACGTAATTTACGTTAAATTTTCTACTCAAATTCTTCGCCAAATCCTCGTTGATATCAACTATGTAAGCTAAATCCGCAATTTCACTCCTTAAAATTGAGTTTATCCTTTTCAAGCCAAATCCACCGACCCCTATTACAGCAAACTTAACCCTATCCATGCATTTAGCACAATTAACGAGCAGCTATGTTATATATAAATTGACTATTAAGAACTGCTGGTGGCCCAAACTCATTGCGCCCTAGCTATTGTAGCCACGTTCCACGTATTTTCACTAGGTGGTTTATCTAGATATGGGAACTCGCAGAACTTCAAAACTTCAAATCCTGTTTCTTTTAAGTAATGAATCAGTTCCTGGGGGAACAGATACCTTAAAACATGCGTTTCTTGAACTTCATCTATAACCATGCCATCTTTAATTGCTATTAGATAATAATTTGACCTTTGAATATGGTTAAATGTATCAAGCTCTGGTACAACAGTTCTAATCAATTTAATTCCATCTTTTTCAACAACTTTAACTCTACTAGATGGTCTAATCGTCAGTACTGCTGGGCCATACCAATAGTCAAATATGAAAAGGCCGCCCTGCTTAAGGTGTTTCCTTATGTTTTTAAATGCTTTAATAATATCATCGGTTTTAATAATGTAGTTTATTACTGCAAACATTGAAATGCATGCGTCAAATTTCTCATCAAGATTGAAGTCTAATACATCAGCTACAATAACTCTTGCACGCAAATTGTATTTGCGAATTTTCTCTTCAGCAATTCGTATCATCGACTTAGATTTATCTATTCCCACGACCTCATAATTTCTTCTTGCTAAATGCACCAAATGTCCACCTGTACCGCAACCAATATCTAATATTTTAACGGGTTTGAAAGGAGAATATTTCTTTAATGCCTCTTCTATAAACTCGCACTCTTTTTCGTAGTCTTTGTCCATGTAAAGCAAATCGTAATACTTTGAGTAAACATTTCCATAGCTCATATCTTATCCCGTTATTGAAGTTGTTAGAGGCTATCCATACTGAAGTATCTTTTAATGTGCATCAACATTAATGTTAAGATTCGTTATAATGATCTCAAAACTTTGTTATATTCTTACTTGAATAATTTAATGCATAGCATCGCTATTCAGCTACAAATTTTACAATATGAAACTTATAATATTACTTGCAACATAGTTTAAATCAAAGAAAAAATATTTTACCGCAAATGACTACACTAAGATTTAATGCAAAATTATTCAAGTTGGATTAAACCATCTGCTCTTTTTAATAGTCGCTTCAGGATTTCACTTGTTGACTCAAACCTTATATAAAGTATCTCTTTAATATCATGAGTCACGAGTCCAAGACTGTATTAACAATATTTTTAAAACGTTGCTTAAAATGTTGCGTGTTATATATTAAAGATCTTCTAAATGCCCTTTTAGCAACCTCACGACGTATAATTTCATTACTTAGGATCTCGTTTACATAGCCTACAGCTTCTTCACTATTCTCATAAGCATAACCGTAAACACCTTGTCTCATATCTAAGATATCCTCCCAAGGGCCTCCAGATTTATGAACTATTGGAACAGCACCTAATGCCATTGCTTCAACTACTGCAATTCCAAAATGTTCAAAGGGCATCGTATGGAGATACACTTTAGATGATAGAATAAGTCTTTCTAGTGTAATCCTGTTGACATTTGAGAACAATTTGACGTTATTTGCTGGGAGTTGTTTAGCTTTTTTGACTAACCATTGATAATATTCCTTATCACCCGACATGCCGATCACAATGAACTTTGCATTTCTTATTTTATTACTTACCGCAAAAATTCTTTCAAGTCTTTTTTCCTTAGAAAACCTTGAAATTGTAATTACCCAGTTCTTTTTTGGATAAGATGGAAGATAACTGTGCCTAACTTTAACCGGAGGATATAGTACTGAACAGTTGATTTTGCCTAATGCTTCATATAGTATTCGCTTAGTAAACTTTGAATTAGCTAATACCACATTACAACACTTTAGAGCAAGCTTATACAACCTCAGGTATGGCCTACTTAGAGCCATATCGAGTGTGCTTAAGTGAAGGCCATAAGAATCTGCTATATATGGTACGTAAGCCATTAGCTTGCTTGGGAGAAAATGCATATTCGCGATATGTGAAGGTATTGGTAGTTCACGCATAACAAGGTTGATTACCAATTTATCTTTACGCAACATTAGGTTTTTTACTAAAGCTAGAATTTCTCGAAGTTTAGGTGGGAAGACACGACCATATGGGCATAATGGTGACCATTTAGCCTGCGGAAAATCGCCAAAAATACTTATTTCAGAATCTTTTAACGGTCTGTATGTCATCAACAATGGATCGATTCCCATTTCTTTGAGGATTTCTAGGACAATTGATAACCCACTTTCTATATTAGACGTACTAAGAACCAATGCTTGCTTCATAATTTGCTCACACTTTAATATGTTTACAATTTACTGGGTGAAAAGCAAATACATCAACAGTGGGGGATTCTTTCATTTCACTCTCATTTATCCTCAAGACCTGATATCCTAGCTCACTTAGAAACTCATAAACGGTTTTCTCATTATCCTTCCATATCTCAATTAAAAGGTCTGGTTTGAATTGTTGTAAGGTGGACTTTAGTCCTTGTAGAACTTGAAATTCAGCACCCTCAACATCTATTTTTATTAGGGTAATTTTATTGAGACCAAGTTCCTTTACGACGTCGTCTAACTTTTTAGCCCTAACTCTTACAGTTTGATCTGTTACATAGCGCGACCGAATAACACTATGCCATGCACTACTATATCCTCTAAATAGATTAAGCTCACAATCATCATTCCAAGCAGCTATATTAAGAGTGATTACGTTCCTCAGGGAATTCAATCGGATATTCTCAATTAGACATTTAAAATTATCAGGGTTTGGTTCAATTGCTACTACAAAACCGTTTTTAGCAATTTTCGCAATGGGTATTGTATATAATCCGATGTGTGCTCCTATATCGATAACTACGGAATTCTCTTCTATGCGAATATACTTCCATGCCCATGGCTCATAAGGTCCATAAAAGTCTGGAATGGTAACACTATCTACTAGTGCAAACTTAAACCCTCCGTAATTAACAATTGAACCTTTTGCGGCTTTATCGCTAAGTTCTCTTACAAGACGTGACCAAGGAATACTTTTACCTCTTATATGAAGCTGCATGGTCCAAAATAACGCACTAACCATCAGCTTAACCTTATCCTTTATCTTATAACCGCGCAAAGAGAACAAAAAACGACTACGCAGCCAATAAATTCTTACCAAATTCATCTACTCAATACTAATCCCGGTTCAATAATTAGAACTTTATATACTCCATTATTGAAGGAAATGTCATATAGTTGAGTTTCGTTAATTTGATAACCAACAAGTCCTGTCTTCAGTTTGTAATTAATCGGCAAGCTATAGTAGAGATCTATTATGTAATCATGTGATGAAAAAATTTTAGATCCTTTCATGATATATGTAGTGACGAAATGATAAAGATTATTTGAAAAGATTATATCTTTGTCCACATTCTCTTTAACTCTTATCATGTCATACACCGACTTAACATCACCTAGGTGAATATATTGGGGTGCTAGTATTAAAATCACTATTACAATAACCATAAAGACTGATTTAACGCGCTTCTTATGTAATAAATTAGCTAACTCAGAAAAACGTTTGGCTACCAACATTGACACTAGAGGTAATAAAAAGAGGAAAGTAACCCTCATTGAACTCATGTCGCTGGGTATGTTAAAGCCTGCTTTACTTAAAGGATAAGTAATTACTGTGAGGGAAAAAAGGAAGAGATAAGTTACTAATATAGATACATGTAAGGCATTTTTCTGTCTGCTAAGCTTATAGATACAGGTTATTGATAAAAACGCTAATAATATTAAAACACTAAGATAAGAATACACAGTAAACGAGGAATATACCTTGTCCACCGGATTAGGTGTCCCTATACGAGGGAAAATCTGTTCAGTTTCGATAACCCTTTCTGTTACCGCCCTAATGAAAGAGTAAATAATATTAAACAAAGAATTCAAATATCTATCAACGTATACAAGGTTAGTAAATTGGAAAATTCGAGATAAAAGCAGAACTAAAAGAACAATGTAGGTGGTTTCTTTGAACTTACGTATCGATACAAACTTAATACAGATAGCGATGAGGAACATCAAGGCTAATACGGAGATTTCTAGGAAGGATGTGAAAAGCACACCAAAAAGGATAAGGAAAAGAGGAATTTTAGTATTTAGCGTGCGTTTCTGAAGAAGTAAGAGTAACAGCAATATAGATAACAACGAACCAAGACTCTCTTGCTCACTATTATATGAGGTTACCGACCCCATCAAAATAGATGATGCTACAATTAATATAGCCACAGAATCAGCAAATGAGTAAGGTCTTATATTCTCATAAGTTCTCCTATAGATCAGAATAAAAAGAGTTGTCCAAAGCAATATTACCATAAACTTTATTATAAATATATAAACTATTATGTAGTTTACGTTTAAAATTTGAGAAAGAACGTGTACGGTAAGAAACTCGAGAAAATATTCAGCGTGATAATCTAATATTACGATATGACCAAGGTCATTATATGCCATCATATGAGCAGAAGTTCTCATTCTAGGTACTATTCCTGAGGAACTGTCAAGCGATGCTCCGTAAAATCCTGATAAAAAATCATCTAACGTAAAAATCGAATTGATAGCGGTGGCGATGCTCATACCCAGTAAGAATTTATCATTGAGTTTATAGTATGTGGAGATTAAAATGACAAGTATTATTATGGTGAATTGAACTACTATTAAAGTTCTATGGATGACAAGTGCGTAAAATTCTGATAGCTGGTTTAAAAGTTGACTATAGCTTAAAATTAAGAAAAGTGTGTGTGTCATAATTAGAGTTTGGTATAGTATAAACCGTGTCAAAGTCTGATGCTTCATTTCTAGTAATAATTGTTGTGTCTTACGTTTACGTAAAATTTAAAAGTTCCTATTTCCTTGACGTAGCAGAAATAAGTGTAGTCCGTCCCATTCTCTAATCTCGTCAGCCAGACATGACCAATGGGACGCATGTTTAATGGATACTTCTTCATAACCTATCTTATCGGGCTAATTTTAACGCTTTTCTAATTTTTATGCGTGCTATTATGGGATTCCAACCTAAGGGAAAGTCTCTTGTATAAGTAATATTAGTAAAGCCCTCACTCCATAAATGTTTAATCAAGTGAACCGCATGGCTTTTTGAGAAGGGAGGGTATACATGCAACTCAAGAATTATAATTTTAATAGGATCTGGAATTTTGCCACTAAGCACTTTATATTCGCCTCCTTCTATATCCATTCTCAAAAGAATATCACTTCCTTCCTGTACATAAGCCAATACATCAGAAAGAGATACGCACTCAACGTCAAGCTCTTTAAGAATAGGGATGGTGTTGTACATCCTAGAGTCGGATAGTGAAGATAAATTAAAGTGTCTTGCAATTACGAACTTTGCTTTCCTGCTTTCATTATTTAACGCAAGATTTAATACTGTGACGTTAGCGAAGGCATTGACATTCTTAATTAGATATGAAAATGTAATTGGATTCGGCTCAAGGCTTACAACGTGTTTAGCTCCTGCTAGAAGTGCTATTAATGTAAAGTAACCTATATTAGCTCCGACATCGATGACGATAGGCTTTTTCTTTTTTATGATTAGATAGGTCATTAGTGTGTTTAACGGCTCGCGGAATCCATAAAGGAAAAATTCTTTGGAGAAACCCTCATCAAAAGGGTTCAGAAATAATCTGGGGGAGGAAGAGCTAATTATGTCTAGAGCTTTAAGATTTATTGTTCTAGCTGCGTAACCAACTTTAACTTTACGTTTCTTTAAGTAAAAGAATCTTTCTAGAAGTGAAAAATTTAGTAGGTTGAGTGCTTGGTTTCGTATCGGTAAAAGCATCACTACCTTCTTCTTACACGCATAAGAAGCATTTTGGTATAACCATACATACTCTTATATTATTGAATAAATCGATGGTATATTTTCAGTGTTTTCTCCGCTGTGTTTCTCCAACTCAGTTGTCGGACTCTCTCAAGACCTTTTTTGCGCAATTCTTCTTGAAGGGACTTATCACTTAAAACGCTAATAATTGATCTAGCAAGTTGATCAACGTTTCCGGGTTCTACAAGGAGAGCTACTCCCGACAAATATTCTGGAATATCAAATACATTCGTGGAGATTACGGGTGTTCCACATGCCATGGCTTCAAGTGTCATGAGGCCCATTCCTATAAATGATGGATACACAAAAACGTCAGCTGATGAATAGCACTCAGCTAGCTGGTTTTCAGCCACAAAGCCCAAAAATTCTGTGTAAGAATCTATACTCAGTTTAGATGCTAGATTTTTAAAGTAGTGTTCGTCTTTTCCCTTACCTGCGATTAATAGTCTGGTATTAGGAATAACCTTTAACACCTTCTTAAAAGCCTTTAACACTATTCCTAAGCCCTTTTGTTTCTGAAGACCGCCAACGTATAAGATTATCTTTTCCTTATTATTTCGCCTGTAGGTTGGTGTGGTAGGGTAAAAAGTATTTAAATCGACCCCAACTGGCACAACCGTTATTTTATTCTCATCGACTTTTAAGAATGATACAAGAACACGTTTCCAGAAATTTGCGATTGTAATTATATGTTGAGATCTAGGAAAGACATATCGACCTAAAATGTATTCTCTCTCTTTAGAGAATAATCCTGGTCTAAGTCCATAAAGTGGAAAGAGATCATGAACAGTTATAATAGCAGGTTCCTTCTTACTAAAAATCAAAGGTAATGATGCATGGTGATGTATTGCATGATATAAATCGGCCCTTATTAATCGTATACTATTTGCCACGGAAAATCGTTCAAAATATCTAGCGATTATATTTGGAGGGGAATACTTAACAAAAGTAATTTCTAAATTAGCCCCAAGAATTGTAGATAAATTTCTCGTAAGCTCATATACATATCGATGTACCCCAGACCCTACATCCTTTCTTGGGGGAAGGAGAGTAGTTCCGATTATACAAATATGATATCGCTGAGAGTGCATAGTATAAATTGCACGTTCTTCTATAAAATAAGGTTAGCTGTGCCTCTTACATGTATTAAGTATGTCATTAATAACTCCTGTCATGAAGAACAGACTATCAGCTGCATCTGTAAAGCATCTTATGTGACTTCGTAATCCATGCCATGAATCTCCAGCATGAATTCATGCGTCAAAGTTATGTGACTCATCCTCTATCTATATCCTGCAAGACTGTTATATGATAGAGTATTTTGCGATTCTATAATGCTCAAAATATCCATTATCGAAAGTTAACGAAATGTAGGTCATCTGAGATCATCTCCGCAACAAAGACTCGTAGACTTCTAGAGTCTTAGTAGCTACATTATCCCATGAAAGTTTCTCTGCAGCTTTTCTAGCATTTAACCCAACAGTTTTCCTTAACTCTTCATCCTTAATTAACATATCGAGTACTTCTGCGAGACTGTTTACATCTCGTGGATCTGCCAAAACAAACCCTTCGCCATCTTTGATTAATTCTGAAACGCCGGCGTTAGAGCTTACGATCACCGGCAACCCACTAGACATAGCTTCCAAAGTTGTGAGCGAAAACGAATCGAATATTGTGGACAACGTGAAGATGTCTATCGCCTTATAGAACAGAGACAAATTCATCAAGGAAGGACTCATTTTGACTCTCTTCTTAACTCCTAATCTCTCAGACAGTCTAATGTAGTAGTCGGTGTTGCTTACATTCACAGCCAAGAGGTATGTCTCTATTGGCAGTTTGGCTAATGCCCGCAATAGGAACTCTAAACCCTTCCAACGTGGTGGTCCGACGAACCCAATATAAATAAACTCTTCATGCAACCCCAAAGTTTTCCTAGCACGTGCCTTTTCCTTAGGCGATGGAACGGTAAACTCATCGATATCTACGCCATGATGCACAACCGATATATACTCGTTTTCAATACCGTAAAGCTTGACTAAACACTCTTTAATCATGTTTGAAGGAACTATCAAATGCCTCGATGATCTTAAAAGAAGCTCTTCAAACGGCTCAATATAACTTTGCGGAACATCGTAACCCATCATCTTGGCGTAATACCTAAGACCCCTCCTGAGAAAATGCACGGTCGTTACATCATCTCTAAACGTATAGCCATGTCCGTGTACTATATCAATCTCATACGCTCCTTTAGCATATTTAGCAAATATGGAGTATAAAATTGGTGAAAAAGTTCTCCTTCCGAAAAATTTTGGAAGCTTTATTATTCCAACATTGTCCATATGTATTTGGGGATTTGAGGTAGCTATTAATACTCTAACACTCTTCTTTGCTAAATTATTTGCGAGCTTTGCAGCGTAGTGAGGCGCTGAAAACATCTTCGTTAAATTTCTTGCAATTATCAGCACCTTCATTTTTATGACTTCTTAGATTATTTATTACGTTTCTTTATGAAGCCCACGCTACTAGATACTAAGGCAAATTTTGCATCCATTTTATCCATTCCTTAATGCCTTTCTTGGAGAGTTCGTTAGAATTTATGACTTCCAAGAAAGTGATCTTTGGTGGTGGATTTAATTCTCTTGTGGACAATACAATTTTTTAATGTAGATGTCTGCTACTTGGTCCCAACTTGGAACTTCTGATCTTGGTTGTTTTACGGCTTCATCTAGGAACGCGGATATCTCTTTTGCTAATGCTTTATCGCTTTTATGCAAGTGTGTTATTAAGGTTCTGTTTCTTTCTGAAAAGTTAAGACCCCAAGGTTCGACTACAACTACTGGTACGCCTATAGCATTCGCTTCGTTAACTGTCAATGCGTAAGCTTCTTTCTCTGATAGTAATCCGAATAGAGTGGCTCTAGATAAATACTTGATGTACTCCTTGTAAGGTTGCGAAGGAATCATCTCATATTTTATCTTTATCCTGTTTAGATATCTAGCCAATTTGTTAGCATAGGGACCGTCTCCAAAGATCTTCATCTCTAAGTTTAGCCCCATGTCGTTAAGTATTTTCACGATATTTGCGAGTCTATGAATGTTCTTATATCTTTCAATCCTGCCACTGTACATTACATAGTTTGATGGTATCCAGTTAATTTCTGAAAGCCATTCCTCAACACCGTGTTCTATGCTCACGGATTTAACGTTAAAATCTTTAAACATAAGTTTCGACTCCAGATAGGAAACAGTATGAACCATGTTTACAAAATCTAATGCCCTTTTAATATAGCTCCTCCATGCGTACCACAAAACTCTCCTAAATGCTGTATGCCCAGTACCATGGTAGTGAGGCGTTAAGATCTTACGTACTCCACAGTCTTTCAACACGTGCAGGGAGTACACTGCGAACACGCTGTGAATACTGTGGAAGTGAACTACATCATATTCCTTTATAGCATTCAAAAGCCAGCTTTTCAACTTACCTCTTATTCTCGGAATATAGTATGCATCTCCAGGAGCCCAAACAGGCCACCTAAATACTCTGACACCATTAATACACTCCTCCCTTGGGTTATCAATGTTTGCCTCTCCACATAGCACGGTCACATCATGCCCTTTCTTAACAAGCCTCTCAGATACTGACTTAACAACATGCTCGACACCGCCTACATGCGGATAATACCTTGGTGACACAAATAGTAGATTCATTTTAAGAGCTAACCCTTTTATACTGTAAAGGTAAAATTTTGTAGAATAAACCCGTTAAAATTGTGTCCAAATGCCTTTTTATACTTTTCTATGTTCTGCTATCTTTTCGTGCTAAGGGTAGTATAGTTGCTGTTTACAATAGTTTGTAGAAGATCTTTATCCAAAGTGACGGTTTAGTTTAATGCCTATCTTAACTTTAAGTCAACTATGTATGTTATTCTTAAAATTTTCGGTATCATGAATTCATTATATGTAAGTAAGTCTCGGTTGATAATATGCTAATCAGAGAAGTTGTCATTTTATTTCTTAATTTAGTATATATTGAAATGTTATATTGGCTGTTAACCTCTTTCAGTATCTCTTATATGAACTTAGTCCAAAAACTCAATCAAAGAAACCTTATTGTAATTTCTCGTTTCAATTAATGCCTTAAATGGATAAGCTCGAACGAACACTTATAATTAAACCTCGAAATTTTTTCTCAAAGCATCGAATAATAAATCAAGTCTATCCCACCAACCTTACTTGTCCTCCAAAAGCTTACTTATAACAATCTACTCATAATAAAAATCTTCTATTAATGCCATATATGTAATATAGTCCTGGTATATAAAAATCGCCTAAGTTCAATACTATAAATCCTCTTTCTTCAAGAAAACCAAAAATTTGTTTTAAATCCGTGCTTACCTCAATTATAAGATATTTAGTCAACTTTAACGTGTATTCAGAACCTTTGAGAATTTCATATTCTGAACCTTCTGCATCGATTTTTATCAAGTCTATTTTCTTCAATCCATTTGATTTAGTAATTTCATCTAAAGTTATTGCTTCTATTTCTATGCTGTTGCTGTTATTGGTGACAATTCTAGACATCGCTGGTACATCTTTATTCTCAAAAAACTTTATTCTTGCTCGATGGCTATAAGCAATTGTTTTATACACTATAACGTTCTTAACATCATTGTAATAAATATTTAAAAGTAAGAATTTGTAGTTTTCAGAATCAGGTTCAATAGCAATTACTTTTCCTTTTACTGCTTTCTTAGCAAATCTTATTGTATATCCTCCTCTATAAGCTCCAACATCAATTACTACAGAATCTTCTTTAATTAGAGCTTTTGAAAGTTTTAACACATCTCTTTCTGCCTCAAGCAAAAGATGAATTAGATCTAAAGTATTACAATCAAAAATAAATTTTAATTTTTGTCTATCTTCAAAGAAGATAATTGTTAATTCTTTGAGCCCCAAAATTTTTGCTATCTTTTCAAATCTTAACTTAGAAAGATATAAATCACGTGCTTTTTCAAATCCTAAAAATAAACTGTAAAGATAACCGTAGCTATTATCTTCTAGTGCTTGAAGCATAAATGCTGAAGAACGACCAGCTGAGACATCAGTTTCAACCACTATTTTAGGCCTCATTAACCTTATTATCAAGTAGAGACTCATTGCCTCCTCAAAAGAAAGAGGCATTTCTTTACTCCTAGGATTTGTCGACTTTTTAAAAGCATAACTAAGATTTCTCTTGGCTACTTCGTTAGGTAAATACTTTTTAACAGTGTTAACTTCTGTGTTGAGAAGACTAGAAACAAAATAAATATAATTTGGTGACTTGCCAAGTTGAAATAAATAGTATATAAAGCGTTTTGGGTGTTTTATTAAATACCTTATTGTACCTATACTCATGTAGAGTTTGAAGCGTTCAATTTTGTTTAGCATCTTTTATTTGTAAGCTATCAAGAAGTAGTTAGAAGGAAGTTCTATTGTATAGTCATAGTTCTTTAGTAAACTTTCAATGTTTTCTTCACCAGAATAAAATTCTACCACTAATTTTGGTTTTTGCTTTAAAGTTTCAGCAGCTCCTTTAAGCACACTTGTTGCAGCTCCTTCAACATCTATTTTTATTAGTGTTTTTCTTGAGACATTTAAATGTTCATTCTTTAAAATCAAATCAAGTCTAGCTCCATTTGTAATAATTTTATTTGCGCCAGGAGTACACTTACTGATCTCTATAAGTCCTTCACGATCACTTAACGCTACTTGATACAGCTTCACTTTTGAAACATTGTTTATTGCCAAATTTGCCTGAAGTACTGCAAACGCTATAGAATCTGGTTCAAAAACCATAATTACTGCTTCGTACTTCATTAATTTCGAAGCCATAAGTGTATAATATCCATAGTCCCCAACATCTATAAAAATATCTGCTTCTTTCATAGCTTCTTGTATAATTCTTTAACTTCTGGTTCTATTAATCCAAACTTGCTCGTTATAATTCTAAAGCTTTTAGGCATTAGCATCACACCATAAGGAGTTTCAACAGTTATCCAACTTGGCAATGGTAGTAAATCTATAAATCTGCTTATAAATTTATATAAAAAGTTAAACTTTTTATAACCTAAAACTGGCATTTTTATTTCTCTTGTTTATTCCAAGCTATTTCTTTAGTCTTGATGTTTTTTATTGTTGCTATCATTAGATATATTTGTTGAGTCAGCCATGTTCTATTTTCTTTTATTGATAGTAAAAATGACCCGATGAGCAGTAGTATAAGTGAAATTATTGACTTAAACAAGAGTATGTCTACTGCCAATAATATTGTTGCTGCTAATAGAATCCATGGATTTATTATATGTAAGTAAGTTTCAGTTACTAATATTTTTTTAAAGGTTTTGTTTTTTATTCTTAGTTTTGTTGCTTTCATGAAGTGTTGTATTAAATGTTGTGCTCTTCTTATTTTCCATGAAGCATAATCTTCTTTTGGAACCTTTTCATTAATCCATATTTCTGGTGTGATTGATCTATAACCTATTGAAGCGATCTCTGTTGCAGTGTGACTGTCGTCTGAGCCTATGTCTGTTGGAAATCCATTAATTTTTAAGAGTAATTCTTTTCTGAATGCTGCAAGTTCGCCGTGAAATATTGGTGTGGAGTATGCTTTGCTTTCTGCAAGTCTTAAGATGTTGTAGTAGTTTCTATATCCTTCTTCTGTGCTTAAAAAACCTAGATTTGTGGGTTTCTTTAAGCATGAAACTGCACCTATCGAAGGGTCTGAGAACCATTTGACAGTTTCGCAAAGTGCATTTTTAGGCCATAAAGCGTCAGCATCGGCAATGATTACGATGTTACTGTTTGCATACTTTAAAGCTTCATTCAATGCGAATGCTTTTCCTTTTCTTTCACTTTCCTTTATTAGGCTTAATGTGATATCATTATGAGATTTATGCCAACTTTTAACCATCTCTGGTGTTTTATCGTTGCTTGAA
>Ga0208313_100122_pt1 | contig 25987 bp, 26 predicted proteins | sample OSP_15_2_FD_187142 | JGI IMG/M metagenome (GOLD analysis project Ga0208313, IMG submission 187142) | Extremophilic microbial mat communities from Yellowstone National Park, USA - OSPB_Slides-mat_host_7_15 (SPAdes) (version 2) | ecosystem: Environmental > Aquatic > Thermal springs > Hot (42-90C) >... | reverse complement strand
TTCAAGCAACGATAAAACACCAGAGATGGTTAAAAGTTGGCATAAATCTCATAATGATATCACATTAAGCCTAATAAAGGAAAGTGAAAGAAAAGGAAAAGCATTCGCATTGAATGAAGCTTTAAAGCATACAAACAGTAACATCATAATCGTTGCCGATGCTGATGCTTTATGGCCTAAATATGCACTTTGCGAAACTGTCAAATGGTTCTCAGACCCTTCAATAGGTGCAGTTTCATGCTTAAAGAAACCCACAAATCTAGGTTTTTTAAGCACAGAAGAAGGATATAGAAACTACTATAACATCTTAAGACTAGCAGAAAGCAAAGTATACTCCACACCAATATTTCACGGCGAACTTGCAGCATTCAGAAAAGAATTACTCTTAAAAATTAATGGATTTCCAACAGACATAGGTTCAGACGATAGCCACACTGCAACAGAGATCGTTTCAATAGGTTATAGATCAATCACACCAGAGATATGGATTGATGAAAAAATTCCAAAAGAAGGATATGCTTCATGGAAAATAAGAAGAGCACAACATTTAATACAACATTTCATGAAGGCAGTAAAACTAAGAATAAAGAATAAAACCTTTAAAAAAATATTGATAATTGAAACTTACTTACATATAATAAATCCATGGTTTCTATTAGCAGCAACAATATTGTTGGCAACAGATTTCCTCTTGTCTAAGTCATTAATTCCGGTTATACTACTATTCAGCGGGTTAATTTTACTATCAATTAAGGAATACAGAACATGGTTTGCACAACAAATATATCTAATGATAGCAACAATAAAAAACATCAAGACTAAAGAAATAGCTTGGAATAAACAAGAGAAATAAAGAAGTGCAATGCCAATCTTAGGTTATAAAAAAGTTATTTTTTATATATTCATAGATAAATTTATAAATTTGCTACCATTTCCAAATTGGGTAACTGTTGAAACTCCTTATGGCGTAATGCTTATGTCTAAAAGCTTTAGAATTATAACAAGCAAGTTTGGACTAGTAGAACCAGAAGTTAAAGAATTTATACAAGAAGCTATGAAAGAAGCGGATATTTTTATAGATGTTGGGGGGTTATGGATATTATACGCTTATGGCTTCGAAATTAGTGAAGCGCGAAGCAGTAATCATGGTTTTTGAACCAGATCCTATAGCGTTTGCTATGCTTCAGGCAAATTTAGCAATAAACAATGTTGTTGGAGTGAAATCATATCAAGTAGCATTAAGTGACAGGGAAGGATTTATAAAAATTGGTAAGTGTAGCCCTGGTATGAACAAAGTTACTGCAGCCGCAACTAGGCTTGATTCGATTTTAAAAAATGAACATTTAAACGTCTCAAGAAACACTCTAATAAAAATAGATGTTGAAGGAGCTGCGGTGAGTGTACTTAAAGGAGCTACTGAGACTTTAAAACAAAAGCCAAAGTTAGTAGTAGAACTTCATCTTGGTGAAGAAGACGTTGAAGATTTACTAAAAAACTATAATTATACAATGGAACATCCTTCTAAACACTTCTTGATAGCTTACGATAAAAGATGCTAAATAAAATCGAAAACTTCAAACTTTACATGAGTATAGGTACAATAAGTTATTTAATAAGGCATCCAAAACGCTTTATATACTACTTATTTCAATTTGGCAAATCAACAAATTATATTTATTTTGTTTCCCGTCTTCTTAACTCAGAAGTTAACACTGTTAAAAAGTATTTACCTAACGAAGAAGCCAAGAGAAATCTTAGTTATGCTTTTAAAAAGTCGACAAATCCTAAGAGTGGAGAAATGCTCCTTTCTTTTGAGGAGGCAATGAGTTGCTACTTGATCATAAGGTTAATGAGACCTAAAATAGTGGTCGAAACTGGTGTCTCAGCTGGCCGTGCTTCAGCATTTATGCTTCAAGCACTAGAGGATAATAACTACGGTTACCTTTACAGTATGGATCCTGATCCAGATGCAGGTTATGCTATACCTGATGCCCTAAAGAAACGTTGGTTTTTAATATCTAAGAAATCTTCAGAAGTATTGCCATCACTTTTAGAAAGACTCAATCAAGTAGATATATTCTTACATGATAGTTTGCATACATATGAAAACATGATGTATGAGTTTGAGACTGTTTGGCCGTTCATAATCAAAAACGGTGTAATGTTATCAGATGATATAGATTTTAATAAGGCTTTTCAAGAATTTTGTAAGAAACATAACGTACATCCAGCATTTTTAAGTAACAATTTTGCAGGTATTAGGAAAGAATAATAAAAACGTCAAAATGGATCACATAGCTGTTCTTATTCCAAGTTACGATAGACCAGGAATTTTAGAGATTACGCTACCAAGATGGCTTAAAGCGAAGCAGGTGGATAAGATATTCATTGTGGCTGAAGCTTCATCATATAGCATGCTGGAGAAATACGAAAAAATTCTCGAAAAATATGGTGAGAATCGTAAAATAGTCTACAATCTTACTTATGGAAGATTGGGGTCTATCAAAGCTAGGAACACTCTCTTGGACATGGCTGTTCAACATGGTTGCGAATATGCTCTGATGGTTGACGATGATCATTTGTTAATAAGCGACACTTGCTTAGTTAGTATAATCGAGACTTTTAAGGCAAACAAAAAAGTCGGAATAGTTGGAGGCAAAGTAATCGTTGCTAAGCGAAGGAAAATGGATCCCGACTTTTTCTTGAATTTACCATTTGGCTTAACAGATGTTTTAGTCAGGTTAACCGGTTACGTATTTTTGGACGTAAGACACGGTCCAAGATATTCCGATTTCCTACCCCATTTTTTCGCAGTAAGGCTAAACCCTTTACGTTATGTCCGATATGATGAAACTTTTGAAACACCCACAGGGTTTAGAGAAGAAAGCGATTTCCAACAACAAATTAAACATGCTGGATACAGGCTTTTGTTTGACCCTAAGCTACATGTGGTTCATCTAGCAATTGAAAAAGGAGGAGATAGACCTAGGATGAATATGGGAGAAAGAATGTATTGGAAAGCTCGAAACCATACGATCTTCATTTTAAAATGGAACAAGTCATTTCTAAGGAGGATTTGGTATGTGCTTGTCTCTATCTTGATTCTATCTTTTTACAGGCCATGGTATATTTCATGGATCTTTAAAGGAGTGAAGGATGGCATACGCCGTTTTTCACGATCTCAACACATGTGATAAGAATTGAGGATAATTCACGTTTTCCATTGTTATATCCTCCTATTATTAGCAGTATGGAGTAGGCTATACAGAATGTTACGAAGAAGCTTATTAAGTTTGATCATGAAGTTCATATACCCGCTAGTAGATTCGGTGCTGAGAATATAGGTCTAGGAAGTAAAATAGTTCTTTCCACAAAACATGCTTATAAAAGTTATCTGCTATTTATAAACAAGGACAAATTTAAGCCTCTGTTTACATAGACATAAGAGATCAATCATATCTTTAACTATTACATCTGCACTATTAAGAATTTGCCATAATATGAGACATTTGTCGGCATCTTTAATTCAAATTTCGCCTTATCCTCCAGAAAGCGGCTCAGATTACCATAAAATGTTGGCTAAAGAATTGTCAAAAAGGCTAAAATTTGTCCTTGTGCTTGCAGGGCTAAATTATCCATTAAACTATGCAGAAAGGACTTATGGATCGATTGAAAAATATGATAATATAACCGTAATTAGAGCTTATTGGGCACCGCGACTTATTGAATGCAGACGTCCATTAAAAGTAATAAAATATGCTGTAATTTCAATTAGGAATCTAATATTTTCTATAAAGAAGTTGCAAAAACATACTTTAAGAACTATAGCACATTTTCATTACGGTCCTACAACATGGCCCGGAGCTTTGTTGGGTGAACACTATGTTTTCGGAATGATTTTCGCAAGATTGCTGACAAATGCTAAGGTGGTATGGACTATTCATACCTTTCTTTTGCCTTATCAAGTTTATCAGAGAGTATATGATATAACCAAGTCAAAAATGTTAGCATTTCTTGCAATGCTGTATTACATCTTTCTCGCAAAGCTTGCAGCATTAGCTTGCCATAGAATAATCGTATTGACCATATCTAATGATGCACCGATAACTAAGTACTTTTCATTGATATTTGGCAAGCGGAAGGTAACGGAAATGGTGCATCCTTTATTCCGAACTAAATATGAATATAAATTAAAACCAAAAAAAGAGAAGAGGATAAACATATTAGCTTTAGGCTATATAAGAGTTGAAAAGAATTACGAAACTCTTTTTCATGCGCTTTATAAGTTAAAGCAGATAGATCCTGATGCTTATGGAAGGATAAGAGTAATTGTAGCAGGTACAATTGAAAGATGGAAACGTGAAGATATGGAATACTTGGCTAAGCTTCAACATCTACATCAAGAGCTGAGACTAGATAATGTAGAGTTTAAAATTAAGCACTTAACTCCTCGGAAGTGGCATGAAATGCTACGTAAAGCTGATATGGTTTGGTGTGCTTATAAGCAACAATATGGGCCAAGTGGAATTTATGCATGGGCATTGACTTATAACAAAGTACCCATAATCATGAGGAGTTACACATGGGAAGGACTGCACATACAAGGAGTAGCATTAGATAAAGATAAAGCTGTGGATGAGCTAATAAAATTGTTTAGAAGCCCAAACATGATTGATAAAGTCATAAACGTAGGGGGTCAGACACCCTTGCTTACTGAACACGTACAGTCTTTAATTCAAAACTATATAAAGCTAGAACCTTGCTTATACAGCACTTCCATGCTGGATAAACTATGATTCATCAATTAAGATTCAGGTAATGAAATATAGAATTGTTAGAAGACTACTTTATTTCTTCAAGATTATTCCAAAAGAGGATCTTGAAAGCGAATATCCGCGTAATGTGATCAGAAGAGATCTGCGGAAGGGCATACCTTTAAAAGATAATTCCGTTGATTATATTTTTTGCTCCCATATGCTTGAACATCTTTTCCCTGAGGATGCGCGCAAGTTGATTAGAGAAGCATTTAGAGTTTTGAAGCCTGGCGGTTGGATGAGAATTGTAGTTCCCGATTTGAAGTTACTTGCGACTAAGTATGTGGAAGGAGAACTTTCTTTCTTCAACGCAAAAAGTAAAGGAGATCTTGCTGGAAAGTTCATCGAATATCTACGCTTCATCGATAAAAGACCTTTCTGGAAAAAATTATTGGATCCGTACCATCCGCATCGCTGGATGTATGACCTTGATTCACTCAAAGAGCTATTAATTAACTGTGGTTTTAGAAAAGTGGAGAGAAGAGCGTTTCAACAAGGGATTGTCCCAGATATCAACCTATTAGATCACTTACCACACGAGAGCCTTTACGTAGAAGCTCAAAAGTAGCGGGAGACAAGGATGAGAGATAGTATGCCTTTAATCTCAGTAATAATGCCACTTTATAATAGTGAAAGCGTCTTAAGGGAGACCCTTAATGCTTTATACAATGTTGACTACCCAAAAAACAACATTGAGATAATTTTTTCTTACTACTCTTCTGAAGACCAGACATTAAAAATAATAGAGGAGTTTAAGAACAAATATGAGACTCAGTATTTTTCTATTAAAATATTGGAGTGCACTAAAAGAGGAGTAAGTTATGGAAGGAACATAGCTATAAGAAGTGGCAAAGCCGAGTATGTATTTATACTCGATGATGATGTAATAATTCACAAGGATACATTTAAACGTGCTATGAAAATCCTTGAAGAAAGGCCGGAAGTGGCTGTTGTAAGCTATCTCTATTTGCACGAAGAAATGGACCTATTTGAAAAAGTGTTCGCTCGGCGCTTCTCGACTTTCAAGAATAAAGTAGCTAAAGTAAAAACTTTTGGGGGCTGTGCTTTAGTAAGAAAAAGGGTTTTCGACGAGATTGGCTTATACAATGAACAATTAGGTTACCCTTATTCACACCACGAAGATATAGAAATTTCCGCGCGTATAAGTAGGCTTTACAGTATTGTTATCGATGGAAGTCTCATACAGAGGCATCTTCGAAAAAGGCCTTATAGATATTCTACTAAAGAGACTAGATTTTCAATACTAAGGAAAGCGGTAAATGGATTAAAATTCTACTTTGGAAAAGGTGCTGACAGCTACCATATTGTATTGCAGAGTGCACCAATCACATGGAAGCTGGAACTTCTACTGTATTTTATAATACCGTTACCGCTCATTACGACATTGGTTTTTAGTCATTACCTTATAGGTTTGATATATATCTTAGCACTTCTCTCTGCGAGTGCGATCTATTATAGAACTTTTGATTTTAAGGGATTCTTCTTAATTGTCATTTTAATACTCATTAGAATAGCAAGGGCATATGGCTATATTTGCAGGAGGCTACTTAAAGAGTTAAGATCAAGGGGCTTAAGCTAAAATGATAGAACCAATACATGTTGCTGACTTGTTAAGATGCGTTATGAAGTATACACATTTACTATAGCTTTCCTTCTAGTTTTCATTAGCATAGCTATTGCATCAGAATTCCTCCTTCCCTATTCATACATCCTTGTAGCAATCGCCGTGGCCATATTACTTATGCCCATGATCGCAAATTCCAAGGGAGCGCCATATAGCCGTATACTTGCGTTAGTCATAATATTAGCTATTGTTATACGGAACATATATACCATGAGGACAGGCTTCATTGTAGAGCCACTTTATGATGGTTACCTAGAAATTGTGACAGCTCAGATTTTTAACGAAATTGGGAGAGCCTTAGTCTTCAACGAGCCGATATTTGATTACACATCAAGTTACCCACTACTCGGAATATTAACAGTGATCCTTTCAAAGATAACGAGCATCGACGTACTTAAAGATGCCTTAATTTTGCCCTCTGTATGGTCTTTAGTCATGTTATTATTTTTCTACCTTTTTGCAAAAACTATACTGCAGAGTATATCAATTGATGAAAGTATAAAACGCTCAGCAATATTCTTATCGTTGCTAATATTTTCTATTTCACCAGACGCTATTTATTACGGAATGATTTACTATATGAGATTTTATTGTATTACATTGGTTTATATTGTACTGTATTTATTATTCTCCAGAAAATTAAATGAAACTAGATGTAAATATTTATTAGTCATTTTACTATTAGCTATACCACTTTCATATTCCTTATTTCCATATTTATTGCTCTTTTTTTTAACTGGAGTATTCTCCTTAGGTATGGTAGTTGAGCGCTTTTTTAAAGCTAAGCAGCTACGTAAATACATACCTAGCTACAATTTGATATTGCTAACATTGCTCGCGATATTCTTAGCAAGCTCTTACTATGCTTCAGAAAGTGTTATAATCAATAGTAAGGGCCTCCTTAACGCTCTTTCAGAATTCTTTCAGTTGCAGATCAGAGAACCAATCTTAGAAACACAATTAAATAGTCCTTACTTTATACCAGAGGCTCTTCAAAATCCATTTAATATCTTAGTTTTCTTCCGAGATCTAATAATATACGCACCTGCCGCGATTGGTTTTTTAATATTTCTCTATAAGTCCCGAAGAGAAAGAATACCGATTGTTCATCTCACAATAATAGCGTTAATCACGATCTTACTACTACATGTCGTAATAGTGGAAGGTATGAGACTTGCATTCCAGACCACGCTTGTTTTCTCATTATACTTCATTATATTACTTTCAGCACTAAGCTATGCTTATGGATTAAACATTATGAAAAAGAAAGAGCATCTAAAATCTCTTATGAAAGTAACTATAGTGATACTATTAATACTGGCTGTAATCACGGCATATTTGTCACCTTGGTCACATAGATTTTTAACTCAGCAATATTACAATCCTAATTTAAGCTTTGAAGATGTGGGAGATCACAATCCAGCCTACGTATATGTTAAAGGATTTATAAAACAGCTTTCAGGCTATGAATATCTCTTCACGGATGATATTAGTTTGGCATCCATCATGATAACTCCTAATATTGATATGTACTTTAAAATACAGTACTTCACCGGCTTAATCAATTATACTGGCAAAGGACAAATTTATGTTTTGGAACTAAATAACTTTCAGCCCCAGTTGGGACCGTATGGTTGGCAAGCTGAAAATCTACAAGAAACAATAAGTGTAGGGAACGAGGTAAAAGAGATAGTTTCTAACTTTAATAAGATTCTAAGCTCACCTTACTATAACCTATATGCTAATTAGTACTTAATCTAGAGCGTTGCTGTAATCATGTGCAAAATGACGAAATTATGAGCAAATATTCGTTTTTTAGACAAATTTTCGTAACACAAATGCAGCTATTTGATTTATTATAATAATAAAGATTCACTTAATAAAAACTTGTTAAAGTTGACTTAGTGATGATATTGAGACAGTTAGTGAAGCAAAATAATATTGCTTACGTCTAAGGATAAGTAACAATACATCATGAGTAAGGTCTCCATAGTCATTGTTACCTACAATTGCCAAGATTATATAGGGGAATGTTTATTAAGCGTTTTAAAATCTGATTCTAACATCGAGATAATAGTTGTTGATAACGCCTCCAGCGATGGTAGTGCCTCTATCGTAGAAAAAATGTCTAAAGAGTTTAATAGCTTGAAGCTGATTAGGCTCAAACATAATGTTGGTTTCCCACTCGCAAACGATATAGCGCTGAGGTATGCAAGAGGTGATATCATAGTGTTCCTGAATCCGGATATTAAGGTAGAAAGAGGTTGGCTGAAAGAGCTTGTTAAAGCTCTCGAAAGCGATGATAATATTGCTGTAGCACAGGCAAAGTTGCTTTTATATGATGAGCCTAAAAAAATCGATAGTGCTGGTGGATTCATGGATATTCTGGGTCATGGATTCCATATTGGTAGAGGGGAAGCCGACAACGGGCAATACGAGGGGGTGAGTGATATCTTTTATGCCTGTTTCGCAGCTGCTGCAGTTAAGAGAAGAATTATCAAGGAAGTGGGTTTCCTTGATCCCAAATTTTTTTTAGGAAACGAAGATTTAGACTTTTGCTGGAGGGTTAGACTCAGGGGCTATAGGGTAGTCCTAGCCCCTAAATCCATTGTCTATCATAGTGTAAGTGCCAGCGTTAAGAAGGTACCCGTTTTAGCTCTCTATCATTCTAGGAAGAATAGGTTAGCTACTTCTTTAGTTTGCTATGGATTTAAGAACGCCTTGGTGCATGGATCACAACTTATTTTTTTATACATTTTCGCTTCGATACTTGAGATCGTTAGAAAGAGAACTTGGGAGGCATTAACTTTCCTAAGTGCATTGGCCTGGAACTTCAGAAACTTACGCTACATACTAGCTAAGAGAAAGTTTGTTCAAGAATGTATAAGAAGGGTCTCAGATAAGGATATCTCAAGGTATATTGTGCAATATTGGGTGGGCCCAAAGCTATACCTCGGAAGACCAGCTAATTTTGATCTGGACAGGGCATGAGTATCATAGAATCTATTTGTTGTCAGAGTCGTCATATTTTGTTAAGCTTTCTCCAAAACATATGACTAGCAAATCGAAGATTCGACTTTTCAAGTAAGATGAACACCAGTCTGAAGTCTGAAAAGAATACGCCTCTCTTTAGTATCTGCGGGACAGTCTATAACAATGTTAACGAGATAAGAGGGAGCCTTAACAGCGTAATAAATGCAATGAGAGGGATAGATTACGAAGTAGTGATTGTGGACAATTACTCTACTGATGGTACATTCGAAATACTACAAGAATATGCTCAAAACAACCCGAATGTAAGAGTTTATAGGTATAAATGCTCTAGAGGGCTTGGAAGACAAATAGCATATAGACTTTCTCGTGGTAAGTATATAATCATGATTGATGAGTTCGATTGCTACTATGATAGCAGGAGGTTACGCATAGCTGTTGAGGGTTATCTAAAATGGAGCTTAAGGGATAAGAAGTGTCTTATCGATGCTTGTTTGATATGCTCAAGACAAGCGATTAAGAGTGTTGGAGGTTGGAAGGATTTGAATCGTGCAGAGCAAGACGAATTTATAGCAAGACTCTTTCTTAACCATCTAGCTGCCTACCTGCCTACGGAACTCAGGCAGAAGCCAAAACCTTCAACTTACTTCCTAACTTTTGACATGTTGAGTGAAAGGCGCTATGCAGGAGGATTAAGATTCATTAGGCGTTTCATCCAAAACAAGATGGATATGATTTGCGGTAGTGGTTATACCATTAGGAAAGTAGTATTCAGTTATAAGTATGTGCATCACTCACGTCTTCCTTTAGTGTACTTATCATGCTTATATCATCTTTTCTTCATGATAATAAACAAGTTTAGAAATAAGAAGAGGACGATGGCGGATGCAAACTTAAGTAATTATCTTTATAACACGTATAAGTCCATTATGGAGGCTATAAACCCTCTAGAGCTTGGCTTTTCTCCAGAAGATATTTCCATTTATTCACCTAACGATCCAGCTTTAAGTTTCATAGCTCGGTTCTACCCAGAAGTGCTAGAACGCTTAAAGGAGATTCTCTCGTGGAAAATAAAGGGGTCTAAAAATTGATCATTTACATGTTTTTAGAGCGACTAGCAAAAGCCGTGGGTAAAATTTTCAGTATTAGCCCTTATGAGCTTTGGGTGTTGTTAGAGTTCAGATTAGGATTTCGATTTCCTAGCTGGTATGAACCTAACCTCTCTAAAATATTTAAGCCTAAAAAAGGACAAGTAGTTGTTGACATAGGCTCCTACAGGGGTTATTACACTCTTAAAGCCTCTAAATCCGTTGGTATAACAGGTAAAGTGGTTAGTATTGAGGCTGCCCCTCAAAACTTTTACTATTTATTTTACGGTTAGCAAACGTTCAGAATGTGGTACCATTAAACATCGCTTTACTTGATAAAGAAGGGATAGTAGCATTATATCGTCATCCGAAAACAGGTTCCAAATCCTCTATTATTTTTAAATATTCAGATGCAAAAATATTAAAAGTAAAGGGTAGAACATTAGATAATGTATTGAATGAACTTAAAATATGTAACGCACAATGGATTAAAATCGATGCAGAGGGGGCTGAAATGCTTATTCTTAAAGGTGCTGAAAAACTCTTAATAATAAAGACATTAACATAATATTACAGACTCACGACGAACTTATCGATAAGGAAATTCGTTGTTACTTGAAGAGTAAAGGGTTCAAGGTATTAAACATAGACCATGAAGGATTATATGCATATCGATAGGATAATATTATAAAAAATTTATCAAATGAAACAGTCTTTATGACTGATTTAGCTGAGAAGGAAATGAGTAAGGAAGGCTTTAGTTTAATATTACCGACATGCCTTGCTGCTGATGAATTAGACCTCTGCTTGAAGAGCTTGATTAAGAATAGTAAGCTTATTCATGAATACATAGTTCTCGTAGATCCGATGCCGAAGATTGGGACGGTGAATAGGCAAATAATAGACGTTTTAAATAAGTACAAGATTCCCTACATCATCAATAACACCAATCTAGGAAGTTATAGAAGCTGGAATAAAGGAGTAGAATATAGCACAAAAGATATACTCGCCTTCATTACAGACGATCAATACTTTGCTCCTGAGTGGGATATTAGCATGGTTAAGTACTTAAGAAAAGGTCGTATCCTGACTTCCCAATTAGTAGAGCCAGGTGTCCTGAAGCCTTGGAGGACAAACATCCTTTACTGGTGCGGAGCTAGTGCTAAGGATTTCAATGAGGAGAAATTTCTCCGCTTCGTTAAGAAGCATAAGAAAGATAAGCTTCTGAAGTACGGCTTTTTCATTCCGCTGGTCATTTATAAAAAAGACTTCATAGAAATAGGTGGCTGGCCTACTGAGGATGATACTCAAAGAAGGATACCAAATGATAGACTTTTCATACGGAAGGCCTTGGAGCGCGGGTATGAATTTTACCGTGTTGGGGAAAGTTTCTCGTATCATTTCCAAGCGAGCAGTTGGAAGAAGGGAAGAAGGAAGCCTAACCTACTTAGAAGGCTTATATGGAGAATTGAGCGAATGAGTATAGAGCGTGAAGTATCAGAAAAACTATATTAAGGTGACCATATGAAACAAACAATAGTAATTGAAGACAATTTTAGTTTAATATATCTTTAATAGAAATCTTCTGAAACTATAACCCTCGTTAATGGATGTTTCGAGTTCTTTCAACCCTAATTCCATCGAACAGCATCGGCCACAAATCTTCCATTCAGATCCGAGTTGTTCGATGCTGTTACTTTATTTGAAGTTATAGAGCATATTTCAGGGGCAGAAAAAGTTCTTAAAGAAGTCTACAGAATTTGAAACCGAAAGTTTTAGGAGTTCTTTCAACCCTAATTCCATTGAAAGAAGAGAGGTGGAGCCTATTCATACAAATGTTAGACCACCAGATTTCTGGATAATTCTCCTAAAACAATTAGGGTTTAGGAAGCATCCTCACTATGACCCTAGATACTGTCATTACACCTACATAAATCAAAGTATCTTTAAAGACAGAATAACTACAGGATTCTCTTCTTAATCAATAGGCTTCCTAACCAATTAAGCTAAAAATTTAATGAAGTTCTTAGAAGGATAAAAAGGAGACAATTCGTGCATTCTTACGGATTTAGGTTGCTTTCTAGAAAGTGGCTAGAAATTTCGGAAAGTGCATTTAGAATTTAGGAATATGGTTATGCAACCCTTAGTATCCATTGTAGTGCTAAATTGGAACGGGGCTCAGTACATCGAGAAACTCATTACTAGCCTCCTGAAACAAAGCTATGATAATTACGAGATACTTTTTATAGATAATGGCTCGACTGACAATAGTTTAGATCTAATTCAAGCCAAGTTTAGAGATAATTGTAAACTAAGGATTTTGCCGCTGAAGAAGAATTATGGATTTGCCAAAGGTAATAACATAGGCTTTAAAGTTGCTAGAGGTAAGTATGTAATTGTACTAAATAACGATACTGAAGTCCCCCCAAATTTTATTGAAGAGATGGTTCGTATCGCTGAGGCGGACGAGACTGTTGGTGCGGTGGGTTGTAAGGTTCAAGGTTATGATGGAAGAATAAATGGGGCTCCAGTGTTTATGAAATCTGGTTTTGTAAAGGGGATATGGGAAGATAGACTTAGCATTTACACTGCACCTATATTATGTCTTGCCCCAATAGGATGCGCCGTTCTCTACAGGAAAAGGCTAATTGAAATCTTGGGAGGTTATGATGAAGATTACTGGTCTGACTGGGAGGATTATGATTTGGGATGGAGAATAGTAATATATGGTTATAAATGTGTATATACACCACTTACCTACTGCTTACATATTGGGGGCGCTTCCTATAAAGGTCAACCTCCTAGCAGGATGAGAAGAATGGTTAGAAATATGCTGGCCTCGCATTTTAAAAATTATGATTCTTTTAACTTGGTTTTCAGATTTCCTATAATGGTCAGTACATTGTACGTGCGACTACTGTTAAGAATCTTTACTTCGTTAGCGTTAGTTATCTTAAGAAGAAAAACGAAGCTTGATATATATATAGCTGAGCTGTTAGGTATTATAGATTTCTTTCAATTTGCTAAGAAGATGATATATAAGAGAAATCTTATCCAAAAGAATAGACGCTTAAGTGATAGGATGGTGTTTGCATACACTAAAGAGGGCATAACATGGCCCTAAGGTTTCTCCATACTTTAGTTACTTATCTCTCGAGGAGTATATATGATATACCCAATAGACAATATGGGCCTCATTTGTCATGGATTATTTCTGTATTGACTAGTAGCACCTGTAATATAAGAAACGTGCATGTACAGGATTTACGATCATTTTAGATTAGGCGAGGTTTCATAGCAATAGGTATCAGAGCTCACATAAGAGACTGCGCGCTTTGATCCTTCTCTTCATGGAAGCGATATATATTTTACTTTGTAAGAGGTTAATAAATAATGCGCGTCTGCCTTATAGGTGGTAAAATATTCCCCCCTTGGGATAGCGCCTTATCATCAGTTGGAAGAGATTTAGTTAAGATACTTTCGAGACGTGTAGATTTAACTGTTATTACTGGTTATCACGGTTCGCAAACCTATGAAAAGGTTTACGGAAATTATAACCAAGAATACTATGATGCTGAAGGCATATTTAAACAAGTTAATTTAGTGTTAACAGAGCTGAGTGAAAATATTTTAATTGATTATATAAATTTCTGGAAGAAAATGGCGGAGCGTATTAAGGATAAAAGGTTCGACATAATCCATTTGTTTGGTATCCCATGGATACCAACTACACATACTTTAATCTCTCATCTGTTAACTCTTCCTGATACTAGAGCTTTGAAGAATACTTTATGGTATAGGTATTTATGTTCACGTTTTGTAAAGAGGTTATTTGTCTCTAGTAATTTAATCCGTAGTGCATTGGTTTCACTTGATAACAAACTAAGGATTTCTGTTATCCCGCCTCCTGTAGACACGTCCATCTATAAACCATCAATTTCATATAAGGAATTGTACTGGCTTGGCGATTTTAAAGGGTCTTTAATTTTATATTTAGGGCCTATCTTCCCACAAAGATTTCCTGCAAGCATAGTACTAAGAGCGATAGCTAAACTTAAAGAGCGGTTAGATGTAACACTACTCATAGTTTCTTCCATGAGACATAATGAGTCAGATAGGCATTATATAAGTGCAATAAAGGATTTGATAAATAAGCTTAAATTGAGTAAGAATATTAAACTACAAATTAAAGTATTAACCGAAAAAGAGAAGGTAATGCTTTATAACTTAGCTGATGTGGTTTTATATTTACCTTTAAATGAGGTGGAATTAGCTGATCCCCCAATAACTGTATTAGAGGCTATGTCATGCGGAAGGAAGGTTGTTGCTACAGACATAATGAGTCTTCCAGAAATCATTACTAACGGTTTTAATGGCTTCATAATTAAAAGACTTGAGTTCACGGATACTGCCCTTGCTAATAAAATTGAAGAAGCCTTATCTAAAAAAATAGTAGCAGAGGAGGTCAGAAAAACGATTAAAGATGATTTTTCCTTTGATGAGGTAGCTAAAAGATTACTGCACTCATATAACGAATTAATAAACGAAGAATCTCATAAGTGGTAGAATGAAGTTAAGTTGGTTACTGTACGCAAAGGCAAGGACAAGATACGATGAGAGAAGAATGAATGAACTTTTACACGTTCCTAAAGTTGTTGGTAGGGTAAATTCTCTTATCGATTTTGGATGCTCGATCGGATATCTTCTCGACCTTTTCCCACATATCACAGAGAAGTATGGAGTTGAAGTTGATGAAGAAGCTATTCGAATATGTTCAAACAAGGGCTACAAGGTATTTAAAGATCTATCTGAAGCACCAAGAGTTGATTGTATTACAATGGTAGATGTAATCGAACATCTCCATCCAGAAGAATTCATAGAACTGCTGCCCAAGGTATGGAATCATTTAAATGAGGGAGGAAATTTTTTTATTCAGACTTATAATCCATATTGCATAATTTCTATCATGGATTTTTGGAACGATTATACCCATAAACACATGTGGACTATAGAATCGTTAGAATCTGTCCTTCGGCTTAACGGTTTTAAAGTGGTTAAAAAAGCCTTCATATATCATGTCAATTCGTCAAGAATTCGCATAAAAATTCTTTTATCCCTTCTTAAAAAGTTTCTAGATAAAAAGTATCTCTACACGCATTATTATATTCTCGCCCAGAGAACCTCTTAAGCATAGTGTTGTCATTCAGCTACAAACTTTATAATTATGGAGCTTAGTATTACTTGCAACATAATTTAAATCATAAGGTAAAAAGCACACTATTTCTTATTACAAATAACGACACTATGCTCTTAAGACCGAAGAAGTCTTTGACAAATAACCCATTCTTGGAAATCGCTCTTAAGGCAGCTATAAATTGGATATCAGGACCTGCACTATACAAGTTTAATAATAATTATGGAGTTATCTACGGGCGTCAACTTAGGGAAAAGGCTAACTCTTTAATATACTTTGAGGCAACAGGATATGCTATAAAACTTTTTCTAAATCTATACAAATGGTTAAGAAATCGCACGTTCTTAGATCAAGCAACAAAACTTGCTGACTCATTATTAGAGGTTAAGTGTTTACAAGATCCTTGCTATGGGGCTTTTCCATATGGATATAACATAGACATGAAAAAGGTGATTCATATGTATTATTCATTTGATAATGCAATCATAGCATCCGCATTAATAGACTTGTATAGGTTCTGTAAGAAGGAACAGTTGCTTAATATTGCTGAAGAAAATTGTATGTGGCTCATTCGTTTTATGCAGAATCATGATGGATCATTTAAAGCCATGTTTGACTTAGAGAAGTGCGAGTTTGCTCGGATAAGCAACTGGTTCGGGGATAAAGGCTGTTTACATGCAAAAAATTCGATACCGTTGCTCAAACTTTATGTTCTTCTAGGAAATGAACAGTTAAAAAACAGCGCAGAAAAGGTATATGATTGGGTTTTAAAACTTCAGAGAAAAGACGGCGCCTTTCGGGCAACAATCTATGACGAGTACATCTTTACACATGCTCATTGCTATGCTACTGAAGGGCTGCTGTATGGCTACTATGCTCTTAACAACATCAGATACTTAGAGGCAGCCATCAAAGCTGGGCTATGGTTGATGAATATGCAAAATCCTGACGGTTCTCTTTACGAGGTATATAGTGGTAAAAACTCCTCTTTTTCTTTAAAAAAGAGAGTCACTGATGCCAGCTCGCAGGCAATAAGAATATGGATTATGCTTTATTGTTTAATAGGTGACAATAAGTTTCTTCAGTCAGCCCAGAAGGCGGCTAAATTCGTTATTGAAATGCAGTGTAAAGAGAATAAAGATTTAAATGGATATGGGGGTTTTTTCCAAGCTTGCAAGGTCGTATTAAAGTACAAGATGGTAGATCCATGGATTAGCTCATGGTCCACTATGTTTGCTATTCATGCCTTTAATATTTTAAGAAACTTGCAAAGGAACAAATTTGAGGAACTTATAGAAGAGTTATTTTAAGTTTTTAGAATAAAGATGGTCAATCCCAGTGTCGGGTTATTCTAACAGTGAATGAGATTAGAGGAATATATTAGAGGAATATACTCATACATTAGCGCTTACAATGGGTTTAGCTACGTATATGCAAAATCGTATGATCCTTGGTCTATAACGATAAATGCCTTAGCATCTGATACTTATAATGTAAGAGGAAAAGTGGAAGTTAAACATTAGATAAATTAGCGGAAGAATTTAATTTAACTAAAATTGATTTAGTTAAAATCGACGTAGATGGTGAAGAGATTTCAGTAATAAATGGTTCAAAGAAATTATTACTGAATGAAGTAATAGATAAGATTATTATTGAAATTCATAAACAGGAATTTTTACAAATTTTAATTAATTTTTTGTCAAATATGGATATAAATACTTACTAAAAAGAGTCGCTTTTTCAAAAGATCTTTTCTATATGTACGCAAAAAGAAAGGCAAATTAATTTACGGTGTTGATAAGAAATCTCTTAAACTATTTAAGAGCAACCATATACGCAATAAGTTATTTTGAAAACTTTTATGAAATAATTATAATTTTATTATTACAAAAATTCTTTAACTATAAAGTAAATAGAATAAGAATAATTTTAAGAAACAAGAAATCATTTGATTATGATCCAGTAAGCTTACGTGATTTATTAGTAGCGCTATCTAAATTTAGAGATAGAATTAAGCTTAAAATTTTATTAAATAATATTATAGTTGATGTTTGCGGATATAAATTCATAAGATATTATCATCCATTAGGTGAAGTATTCATTAACGAAGTTTATAATATTAATGTTTACGATAGAGATGTCGTTGATATAGGCGCGTTTGTCGGTGATAGTTCAATTTATTTTTGTGCTAAAGGAGCAAGAAGATGTATCGCTGTTGAACCTCAACCACGTGCTTTTAAAGAACTTTTAATTAATATTAAACTTAATTTATTTTCCACCAAAATTATTCCCGTTAATGCATACATTTTGACTAGCTCTAATGATTTTATTTACACTCCTCATTCAATCATTTCTCCCACTCATTCAGCCAACAAAGAATTCGTAAATGATAATATTGTCCCAGTACAAGTAACAAATTTACAAAATCTAATCAATAATTACAAAATAAATAAGCATGCTATATTGAAACTTGATTGTGAAGGTTGTGAATATGAACTAATAAAATATAATATAGAATTAATATCTGATACTTTCGACCAAATAATTTTTGAGTTTCATCTTAATAAAGAAAAGTTATATGAAATAATTAGACTATTAAAAAATAATGGATACAAAGTAGATATTACTTCATCTAGCCTAATTCATTGCTATAGATGATTTTGATTTTTTATGATTTATCACAAATCAGTCATAATGAGTTATTTCTTGATACTTGATTTTTAAATAAATTATAACTAAAAATAATTTTCTTTTATGACCGCCATTGATGATCAGATGTATCCAACAATAATAGGGGATATATTACCCAGTTTTAAGGTAGATAAAATCATCATAAAGAATTTCACATTAACTCTGATAAATCCATAGATGCGTATATACATCTTCTTGCCTCCATGATTACCTTACTCTCCGCATACATTCGCGTGATATCCAGATCCAAGATCGCTTACATTAATAGTAGAACTATAATATTTTAGCCTAGGAGGAGAAGATTGACTGAGCTGATGCTTGTTGTTGGTACCAGGCCTGAGATTATTAAGATGGCACCAGTTATTCGTGAGCTTCAAAAGAGAGGTTTATACTTCACTTTTGTTCAAAGTGGTCAGCACTATGACTACAATTTGTCAAAACAATTTATAAAAGAGTTAAGATTACCTGAACCTAACTATAGTTTTAAACTTAATAATTCTGAGTCGGTCGCTCAGATGAGCGAAATTATGCTCAAGCTGAAAGAGGTTATCAAAAAAGAGAAACCTAAACTGCTCCTTATTGAGGGGGACACCAATAGTGTTGTTACCGCAGCATTAACAGGTCTCAAAATGGGCGTTAAAATCGGTCATGTTGAAGCAGGTTTAAGAAGTTATGATTGGAGAATGCCAGAGGAACATAATAGGATTATCGTTGATCACATTTCAGATTTATTATTTGCACCTACTGATAGAGCTAGAGAGAACTTAGAGAGAGAAAATGTTCATGGTAAAATTTACGTGACTGGAAATACTGTGATCGATGCAGTGATTCAGCATATGCCTTTAGCAGAAGAAAATTCAAAGATCATAAACAAGATTAGATTTGGTGAGTACATTCTAATGACTGCGCATAGGGCTGAGAATGTGGATGATCCTAATGTCCTTAAGAATTTTGTTGAAGTCTGCATACATTCGCCGTTACCAATTGTGTTTCCAGTTCATCCTAGGACCGCTAAACGATTAAAGGAGTACGGCTTATATAACATATTGAAGAGATGTGGCAATGTCCAGTTATTGCCTCCTGTGGGTTATTTAGATTTTCTGATGTTGATGAAGCATTGCAAGTTAATCTTGAGCGATTCTGGGGGTTTACAAGAGGAGGCTACAGCACCTTGTATCAAGAAGAAGGTTTTGGTCTTAAGGCTATCAACAGAGAGGCCTGAAGCTATCGAGGAAGGTTTTGCAAAATTGGTAGGCATCGAAAAAGATATTATATTACAAAGTATCAAGGAAGAAATGAATTCAAGCAATCCTCTGAATCATGAAACACCTTTTGGTGACGGTAATGCAAGCAGAAGAATCATAAACATTATTGAACAATATGTTGGATCAAAGTGAATGAAGAAACCTAAATTGTTAATAGTGACGGACGCTTATCATCATAGGCACAGGTTCAGGCTTCATAACTTTCTTCCTCAGTTTGCCGAAGTTTTCGATCTAAGAATCATTGATATAGCTTCTCCGATGTATGACTGGACTGTTGGTTCAATAGTTCGGCACTCACATAATCGTTATTTCAGAAACGCTATGGGCGGCTTGATCAACGCTAAACGCATAGAGTATGGAGAGTTGTTGATATCAAGGCAGCTTCTACCTGGCGAACTAACTAGGCTGATCAATTACCCTTTTGTGAAGTATCTAATAAATAAATCAAGAGATTTTGATATAATATTAACAACACCTTACATTCCATGTACACTAACACTTTTAGCAAGACCTAATATACCTATAGTTTACGAAGATGTCGATAGATTTTACCTCTTCTTCAAAAACCCATTTAAGAGAATAGTCGTACGTTTTCTGGAAGAATTTTGCATAACACATTCTGATTACCTTATAGCTGTCTCGCCTAAGCTATATGAAGAGGATTTTACTAAACGTGGAAGAAATGTTTTCTATATTCCTAACGGTGTAAACATTGAACATTTCAGTTGGGCAGCAAAGTCTCAAGCTAAAGATAGGTTAGATAAACGAACATTAATTTATATAGGCGCCGTGGAGACTTGGAGTGGATTAGATTTAGCTATAAAATCTCTTGCTCAAGCAGTCAAGATAGATCCTAAGTTGAGGCTAGTTATTGTCGGTGAAGGGAATTTGCATTATATGAAAAATCTTAGAAGATTAGCTAAGTCGCTAGGTGTAACTGATAATATTCACTTCTTGGGGAGGAGGAATTATGACGATATACCTAGATTACTTGCACATGCTTGTCTTGGTTTAGCGACTTTTCCTAAAACCGAGCTTATGGAAAGAGCTTTCCCGTATAAGGTATTAGAATATGGAGCTGCAGGTCTTCCCATATTAATGACTAATGTAACACCTTTTTCTGATTTGGTTAGAAAGTATGGTGCAGGAATAGTCGTAAATAGGCCTGACCCTGTAGCTCTATCTGAAAGCTTTCTGGACTTATTGAGTGATGAACTAAAATGGGTACATGCATCACTTAACGCGCAGAAGCTTGCTGAGAAATATGACATTAAAAAGCTTGCATATCACGAGGCAATGCTTCTTAAAGAAGTCGTGATGCATTAAGAAGCAGTTCGTTTTCTAAACTAAAATATGCAGAAGTTTTATAGACTACGAAAGATTCGCAGTACACATTGGACGTTCAGATCCTGCAAATTGGCATTTATGAACAAAATTGGTTGTATTGCATAAATGCCTTTAATATGTTTCTTTGGACCCGACGGTTCTGGTAAAACCACTATGGCTAAAACTTTAGCCAAAGAATTTGAAGGTCGTGGTTTTAAGGTCAAGATTTCGTGGATGAGAGGAACTCATACATTAGCTTCTCTATTAGCTAGATTTCTGTCTAAATTCACACTTTTTAGAGGTTCTGATAATCCTTATTACAGAATGGCAATCCCAAATAGTGTGAAAAAAATATGGCAATTTATAGAGTTTATATCTGTACTACCTATCCTGCTTACCAGATTTATATTGCCTAGTTCTTTAAGCTATACAGTTATAGCTGAAAGATATATTCCAGACTTTATTGTGTGGGTTTCTGTAACTACAGATGACCCTAACTACTTTAATTCTTTTAGTGTGAGATTTCTTTTAGCTCTAACTTTGAAGACAAGAATTAGAATCTATGTTAAAGCGGATACTAGAAAGCTTATAGATAGAAGAAGCGATATGGATCCTTCTTTTATTAAAAAGAGTTTTACATTTTATGAAAAATTAGCTAAAAGTATAGGTTCTTTTACTCTTGATACGACAAATAGGAGTGTAAATGAATCAATGGATATCCTTCTTGCATTTTTGGATAAAAACTTGAAGTAGTATGTATAAAGCATCAACAAAATATCTCATCAACCTTATAAAGGAGGATGGTCAAAAGATGGAAGTAGATCTTAGTTCTTTAATTGAGCTTGCGTCTAAGAATAAGCTCCTTCTTCAATTGCTAGTTAATTTGAATGTTAAGAATTCTTTAAGGGAATCACAGGAAGAGACTATAGGAAATATTGTTCGTTTGGTTGAATTTTTGTCAAAGAATTTGGATGGTTTTAGTTTTGCATTTTTTAAATTTGTTAAGCCTGTAAGTTATGTTCCAGCTGATGTTGATGTTTTGGTTAAATTTGATGAAAGAGAGGAAATAATTAGGAGAATTAAGAGATTAGGTTTTAGAGTTAAAGTTAAAGAGCCTTTTTGTACTACACTTGTTAAAGATTCGTTCATAATTGATGTTTATGTTCATCCAACTCTTGGTGGAATGGCTTATATGAATGGTCAAAGACTTCTTGATTACGTTAGTATTAAAGAATTTAATGGAATTAAAATTAGAGCGCTTGAAAGCTATGTTGAAGCTTTGGTTTCTGTAGCTCATGCAATTTATAAGGAGCGTATTTATACTTTAAATGACTACTTTACTGTTAAAGAGTGGACGAGGGAAGAAACTTTTAGGCTTGCTAAAGAGCTGAAATGTTCTTCTGTACTAGAGTTTGCTATAAAAATTAATGATGCTATTGATAAGGGCTTAATTGAAGTGCCTTATAAGATACCGGTGTATACTTGGGCTAAGTTATTAGTTCAAAAGGTTTTAAGAGATCCTTTAACTAGGTCAACGAGTAAAAATCTAGTAAGAGTTCTTGGGACTAGGCGTGGTATAGAGTTGCTTAAGTCTAAGTTTACAAGAGAAAGCTATTAAATGATTTTGTGAGAAAAATTAGTATTCTGTGATTCATTTATGGGAGCATGGTTTATCTGTTAAGAAAAATTAAGATGTATGATGGAAGAGCTGATGGATATTTGGATTCTTTTAGAAAGTTTATTGGTGAAAAAGGCTGTATTCTAGATGTTGGTTCAGGAGTTTTCAGTAAAAGTTTGGTATAAATGGAAACTCGATCATCATTAGACATTCAGAAAAAGCTCTTAAGAGAAGTAAAGGGAAAAAATACGAATCTTCTATCAAGTATGAAGCTTTCGTAAGAGAAAGATTAGAGAAATAGTTACCTGTAGAAGATTTAAGGGGTTTAGGCAAAGCTTGGTGAGGGTTTGAAAGTGAAAGAGGGTTTTATTCCTGATTCTTTATATGGTAAGATAGTAAAGTATATGCCTATTCCATCTGTAGAGGCGATTATAGTTAGGGATGGTAAGTTCTTATTTTTAAGGAGGAAGAATAGTCCTGCTAAGGGGCAGTGGTGGTTTCCTGGGGGAGAATTAGAAGGGAGGTGTCTATTGAAGAGGCTTTGTTTCGAGAGGTAAGGAGGAGACTGAATTGATTGTGACTAAGTATAGGTTTGTAAATGTATATTCTAGGGTTTTTCCTGAAAGGCATGATATAACGATAGTTTATCTATGCGAGTGTAATAGAGGGAGGTTAAGTTGAATGATGAGCATTTGGAATTTAAATTTTTTGAGGAAATACCTAAAGGTATTCATCCATATTTGCTTAAGGCAATTCAAGATTCTGGTTGGGAATCTTTAAAAGATGGATGATGAGTTAAAAGTATAAGTATTAGGGAAAATGATTTTATCCTTTCAAACTTTTTGAAGTATCCATTAAGCCCAGCCTAAGTATGAGATAGCTGAATCACATAAAACCATATTCAATGAATTCATCAACACGCTCCGCATAAAATACTTCCATAATGTGAAGTATCCCTAGAGAATATTGAAGAAGGGTTTAAGAGAAAAGTTAAGAAAGTTAAAGAATACATTTCCAAACCGAAATTAAAATTAAGTAGCCGTAGAAATAAGAGGATGATTATGAATGATTTTACGAAGCTTATTAACTCCTTAAGTGGCTTAATAAAGTAGGTTTTATATGCTACGCAGAATCAAGGTGTTGATTGCTAGTAGGAGGCTGTTCAATAACTGGTTGTCGGCTGGCATTAAGTACTACTTGATTAGGCACAGCATAATTAAAGGAAGCATAACAATCAAGTGCTGTAGTAATGAATATGTGTTAAGTCCAAGACTTTTCTCAAACATTATTAATGCCTATTATGATAATGTTTTTGAGGAATTGGAGTGTGGCGACTCTCTGTATGCAGTTTTTACCTATAGAGGTTGGAAGATTCGTTTTTGTGATTCCTTCGAATTTCTCAGGGACATAGTTTTTGAAAATTTTATTGGCGGCGCTTACGATGATATTGATGTTGGTAATAGAGTTGTAATTGACGTTGGCGCTGGCGTAGGTGATACTGCAATACTATTTTCATTGAAAGGTGCTAGGAGAGTGATTGCGTTAGAGCCGTTCCCAAGCCTTTTTAAGAAGGCTTTGATCAACATCAAAATTAATGGCGTTGAAGATAGAGTTTCACTAATAAATGCAGGTATAGCATCCTTTGACGGTGAAGTCTATGCTGAATTAAGCGACATTTACGACTATTACCTTTTTAAGCCAAGCGGTAAATATGATGTTAAAGTTAGGATGTATACGCTCAACTCCCTAATCAAAAAGTTTGGAATTAAAGAGGGGTCTATCCTTAAAGTTGATTGCGAAGGCTGCGAATACGAAACAATGCTGAATGCAAGATCTGAGGATCTTACAGTATTTGATCAGATAATTATCGAGTACCACAATGGCTACATTGAGTTGAAAAGAATTTTAGAAGATGCAGGATTTGAAACTATAATAAAACCAATAAGAAGCATACGACAACCCGTAGAGAAACAGGGATATATAGTGGCTAGACGTAAGACTTAGTTATGTATATTTCCACCTTGGATTTCTTCTTGAGGTTCATAGTGTAATCATAAATAGAAACATTATTACCAAAAGCAAGATAATTTTTGGAAAAATTAGCAGATCTATATGGTGTTATATAATTTTTTATTTTCTTTAACTTAATAGTTTTATGTGTATTATGTTAAGATTAATTAATTTTTACTACGAATCCGGCACTACGAGTTTAATAGTTTGATGCTCTATAACCGGAAATTCCATAGTATTGAAACATTGAGAAAGATTGAAGGAATATTGAGAGATAATAAGGTTGATTTTATTTTTATAGATGCTGATCATAGCTATGAAGGTATCAAGAAGGATTTTGAAATGTATTCTCTTTGGTAAGAAAAGGAGGAATAATAGCTTTTCATGATATAATCCCTGATTATTATACAAGATATGGAATTAAGACAAGCCCATATGTGTTTGAGGTTCATAAATTTTGGAATGAAGTAAAGGAAAAATACGAACATTTGGAAATAGTTAAAGATAGAAATCAAGAAGCATGTGGTATAGGCGTTCTTTTTGTTAAATATTAGATCAAAATTTGAAATGAACAATTTAACAAAATTATCAAGCTTTTGGTATCTTTATAAAAGCTAAGAAAATTATCAAATACGCTACTAAACCTTTCAGACACAGTTCTATATTCAATTATATTAGATAGAAGAACAACTTTAATACCTTAAGTGTCAGACATGCCTTTACAAAGAAGGCTTACACTTGAACTTTTATGGAGATTAAAAATTTTGGTTTAATAAGTATCTTGAGATCGTAGATCGCTAGAACCAGAAATGGCCTGTAAAGGTGTTCTTTAAATATTAATATTTAATGAAAATTTTTATTTTTTCAATTAAAATTTATGTTGCGGATATATATGCCATTTTTGATCGTTCTAGCGTTATATTTAAAAGGCTAAATAGTTTTAAAGTTATAAATATTTAATTGCTGTGAAGGGAATTATTCTTCATGGAGGTGCAGGAACAAGACTTAGGCCATTAACGTATTCTGGTCCAAAGCAGCTTATACCGATAGTTAATAAGCCTGTGAGTCAGTATGCTCTTGAGGATTTAATTTCGGCTGGGATTAAAGATGTAGCAATAGTTTTAGGAGAAACATTTCCAGAATTGGTGCGAGAGCATTACGGTGATGGTTCTAAATTCGGTGCTCGTATAACTTATGTATATCAAGGCTTCCCTAAAGGAATTGCCCATGCAATAGGCTTATGTAAAGATTTTGTAGGTGATGATAAATTTGTAGTTTACTTGGGCGATAATATACTTCAGAATGGAATTAAAGAGTATGTTAAAGAATTTATTAACAACAATTA
>Ga0208313_100118_pt1 | contig 26161 bp, 28 predicted proteins | sample OSP_15_2_FD_187142 | JGI IMG/M metagenome (GOLD analysis project Ga0208313, IMG submission 187142) | Extremophilic microbial mat communities from Yellowstone National Park, USA - OSPB_Slides-mat_host_7_15 (SPAdes) (version 2) | ecosystem: Environmental > Aquatic > Thermal springs > Hot (42-90C) >... | reverse complement strand
GCAATGGTCTTTGAGTAGCAATAGTCGTGCTGGAGCCACGCCTTGAACTTTGATTAGGCTTTTTTCTCTCCCAAGTCTTGTCCTACCTGGGGCTCAATGTCTGAGGAAAAGCTTGACAAGGAAAAGGCCTTAGAAAAGCTAGAGGCAATAACTGAGCTGACCAGCAATATCTCCCTTCTGATGACCATCTTTGTGTTCTTGGTCTTTAGTGCTCAACTGCTTGGCATTAACGTGAACTATATCCTTTGGCTGATAGTAACCTTCAAGTGGTACATTCCAAAGTGGCTCCTAGAAAAGTACTATGGGGTCTTCTACGGAATGGCTTGGGCACTCCTACTGCTTATGTTATGGGACAGCATCTACCAGAACCTCTACACTAGAAGACATGGTGAACCTAACCCAAGGTATGCATACTATTCAAGCATTATCATGTTCTCCCTGTCATTCATACTGTCCATAGCCTTCCACGTGTGGTTGTTTTACCTTATGGCCATACTGAGCGGGTTCACCTTTATGTACATCCTCATTGGCCCATCTAGCGGTATAAGCGGTGGAGCGTCATGGTGATAGGCCGTGGTGCTGGTTTACACTAACCCAGCACAACTTGCCAAGGCCTTTTTCCTATTTCTCCCTTTAGAGGCCGTCCTGGACTTTGGCCCAGATGTGCTTGCCTCTATCTTATACAGGTATGCTGGTATTGAGCTCTCAGTGCTCTCTATAGGTGGCCAAAGGAAAAGGCATTATGTGGTCTATGTTAAGAGTGTGCCATTCCTCAGAAGCTTTGAGAGCGGCCTTGAACAAATCGTGGTCACAGGACTCTACTACCCTCTCTTTGAGGAAATGGTCTTCAGGGGCCTCCCTTACCTGCTTGGCTTTGGCGTCATAGGGGTAGGCTTGGGCACTGCAATATGGGTTCTATTGCATCCCGTGTGGAGGCTCAAAATGCTCCCTGTCAATGCTGAAACGGGCACCAAGCTTAAGATGTTCACCATTGACGTAGTGGACTACAGCATAGCAGGTGCATGGCTTTCCTGGCTATGGCTTAACGGCTGGGGCGTTCTTGCTGTGGCCTACCACATATTCCACAACTTCCTTGTGGTGGCGCCTCAGGTGTTTCCTGAGGGCTTTGAGTGGCTCAGCTCTAAGCTTAAGCTACCCTGGCCAGGTGGCGCTGGCACTGAGGAAAAGCTACCAAAGACACCCGTTTACGTTCACAGTGCCCATGGGCTCAGGGACACCAAGTACATAGAGACCCCTGAGCTGTGCATAGCTCAGGACGCATACCACTACGTCAGAAGGGAGGATTAAGCCAGATTTATAAGACACAGCCGTTTTCTCTCTCTGGGTAAGGGCCCATGGCTATGAACCTAGAAGGTGTTAGCGGCAGGAAGGGCCTTATAGCTGGTCTGGTGGTTCTTGCCGTGCTCGGCGTGGCATTGCTTATGCTTCACTTCACTCTCTTTGGCGCAGGCTTCACGGTGCTCTACATTGCCTTTGTGGCAATAATTGCAGAATACATCAATAAGCACCACCACCCTGGTGATATAGTGATGGCCGCAGTAGTCCTGCTTGCGGCTGGTATTTACCTGCTTACCCTCAATTACTTCCACGTCTATGACTTCACCAGCTTTATCTCAACTACAATTGTAGCCGCTGTGGTCTGGACTGTGGTGGCTGAGCCCATTGCCTTAATGTTTAAGAGCACACATAGGGAGGTCAAACATTACGTAAGGGAGGAAGACTGAGGGCTAGGCCATGGCTAAGAGGCTCCCACCTGACATCTTTTTTAACCTCATAGGCCTTGGCCTAGCCATATACCTGGCCATCACAGTGCTTTTCACCTCTCCCCTCTTAGCCGTGGCAATGATTATTGCCACGGCACCCTTTGCCATTGATATCTATGAAAGCGCTATCGGGAGGCCAGGGATAAGCAGGGGCACGGCCCTTGCCTTGGTTATCAGTGAGGTTTTTGTCCTTGGGTTCTTCCTCTTAATTATCTATAATGTGCTTGTAGCCCTGCCGTACAGCTCCCTTAGCCTTCTGCTTATCCTTATCTTCCTAGAGTCCGTCTTTGCCATCTATGCAATTGCGAAAGACCTGAGGGAGGCCTATGACGTTCTGAGCGGTAAACCTATTGTCCTTCACTATGTGAACATAGACAGGGAGGTGAAGCACTACGTCAAGGAAGTACGTCAGAAAAGTGAATGAGGAAGAACAAAAGCACTATGTCAGGCCAGCTGAACACCCCAGCTTTGTCAGGTCAGTCAGGGGCACTGGCACAAGCGTGAAGGCAAGCACTGCAGAGGCCCTGGCCATAGCCGTGGTTCTTGGAATGTTCAGCTTGTTCTTCATTGGGGCCACTAAAGTGCTAATGGCCCCTAGTGCCAGTGCCTATCAGGTTGGCTTTGTTACAGTGCCTACTGGCCAGCCAATACCCTACAAGGTCATTCAGACCTGGGCCTTTGGCAATGTAACGATAGCAGAGGTTGAGCTACCACCTGGCCAAGTGCCAAAAGGTGTCTTTGTGCCGCAGTCAATGATGGTGTACCTGGCACCGTGGACTATGGGCACTGGCACAGGCCCCTACGCTACCTGGTATGCTACAGACCAGTACCTGTCTGTAATGCACTATAACCCTATGTGGAATGGCTCAGGGGTCACTGTGGCCGTCATTGATACAGGAATAGACTACCTTATGCCCAACTTTGCGCCTGGCAAGCACCTAATCCTGCTTGTGTCAGTGCTCTACAGGAACTCAAGCAATGGGGAGCCCATTGTTTGGAACTTACAGCAAAATGACAACCTCACGGCCCTCTATAACTTTGACTATAAGCTGTTTAAGCAACACGGCCACTGGGCATTCCTAGACACGGCTGGCCATGGCACGGCTGTGTCCAGCATAATAGTGTCACAGCCTGGCCTTGGAGCGGTGCAAGGACTGGCACCTGGGGCTAACCTGATTATGATAAAGGCTTTCTTCGGTAATGGCACATCTTCACTTAGCTATGTCCTCACTGCACTGCAGTGGATCTATAACAACACAGAAAAGTACAACATTAAAGTGCTGAGCCTGAGCTGGGGCGCCGTATTACCACCTGATAACCCGCTCAACATAGCCATGGAGCAAATAGAGAGCAAGGGCGTTATAGTGGTAGCGGCCGCTGGTAACCTTGGAAATGTACCAGGTGACGTGTCCTACCCAGCGGCCTCACCAGGCGTCATAGCTGTCTCAGGCTTTGACTGTTACACTGGCCAGGTGGCCAACTTCAGTAGCATAGGGCCAACACTTAACCTGCTTGAGGTCAAGCCCCAGTTCACCGCATGTGCAGTGGATGTGCCAGTGCTATTCCCACCCTACATAGGCTTTGCTGGTGAAGTCAGAGACCCCTATGACCCCAATGTGACGGCCCTCTCAGGCACAAGCTTTGCGGCCCCAGCCGTAGCGGCCGTTATTGCTGACTGGCTTGAATACTACCACTTCTACCACGGGGCATGGCCCACCCAGGCACAGCTAATGACCCTACTTATCAATAACGCCCAGCACCTGAGCTACCCTAATGACCTGACTGGGTACGGAATTCCCTTGGCGCCTCCCTAGGCCTTGCTAAGATTTTTAAGACTAGATATTTTCCCTCTCTCAGGGTAAGAGGCACATGTCTATGGTTAAGAGGGCACTGGGAGTCCTTACAGTGTTCATGGCACTGGCTATGCTCCTATTCGTGCCCCTTGCAGGCGCCGTCACAACTTACACTACCACAATACAGGTAGTGAACTCCCACAACCAGCCTGTGGCCTCAGCCTCCGTTTACGTCTACTACCTTAACGGCACCCCGATTACCTCAGGTACAACTACCACCGCTGGCTACGTCCAGTTCTCCCTGGCTAACGGTACCTACCTGGTCTTTGTTGAGGGCTCCCATGTATACTACTTTGCACTGATAAAGGTAGCAGGCACTACTATGGCCGTCATAAACGGCACTAAGATGCACTACGTAAACATCACCTCAGTGCCCGTTACCGCATCTTTCACGCTCAGGCCTGACCACACAAATGTTACCATAAACCTGAACACTAACGCCACAGTGTACGGTGATAAGAACGCCACCATAGTCTTCCCATCCAGTCTCTTTAGCTTCCCGTATGAGTACAAGCTAAGCTCAGTTAAGAACGCCACCTTCACGACAAGCACTGGCACCATATTTGTTAATCTGACTGGTGCCAACCAGGTGGTGACAGCTACCTACACCCAGTCAGTTGCCTTCACAAACCCGATATTCCTTGCCATCATAGGCTTCATAGTGCTGTTAATCATAGTTGGGGCTGTCTACGCTGGCACTCACGCCATCTATAACGCAAGCCACCAGTTTGTCAGAAGGGCAAACGCTGAGACAGAGAGATTTGTCAGGTCAATAAGTGAGGAAGACAAGGACAGGAAGCACTACGTTAGGAGAGAGGATTAGCCATAGCCAGAGGCAACACTTTTATTTTTTCCCTTCCGATTCTCTTTTTAGGGTAGGGCTATGGGAAGTGATTATGAGGACTGTCTAGACCGCCTAAGGCAGATAGAGAAAGAACTGGCACCGGAAAGCATACCACTTGTCCATGATAGCAGAAAGAGGGTAAGTGAAGCAATGGTTAGGGAGCTAGCTAAGAAAAAGAGCAAGGCCTAAATCTACACCTTGTATTAGTTACCTTGGAGAGCCTTGAAGATAGCACATATTCATATGCTTTTTGAGGAATACGGTGGTGGAGAGGTTCTTGCCCTGCAGATGTACAAGGCAATGAGGGAGCTTGGCCATGACGTGGAGCTCTACACCACCTACATTGACCCACAGGTGGAGCCCTTCCTACCAAAGGACATTAAGATAAACCTCATTAAGGGAGTCAGGTGGCCTAGTAAGGTTACACAGGGTAGATTTGTCAGGCTCAGAAGGCTACTTAACATTAAGGCCGTTATGGGCAAGGTTAAAAAGATGCTCAATGACTATGACCTGGTAATTGAGACGCAAAGCAATGTGCCCTTTGTGGCCAATATCTCCTACATTCACTTTCCTGCACTGATTGACTACAACGTGCAATATCACGGCAAGGCAATTCATTGGAGGCTGTATAATTGGGCTGTGGCAAGGCTGGTAGAGAGCGTGCAGAAGTACCCCAGGAAGGCTGGGCTACCGCATATGATTCTGACCAATAGCAGTTGGACAGCCAACTACATCTGCATGGCCTATGGGAGGTGTGATAGCAAGGTCTTGTACCCTCCCATTGACTACAGGTTTTTCCACAGCTACTACAGTGATAGGAGGGAGAACATTGTTGTAACCATTTCAAGGTATAGCCCTGAAAAGCACCTAGAGGCTATACCACGCATTGCCTCACAGGTGCCTGAGGCTGAATTTTACCTTGTAGGCTCAGTCTCAAAGTACTCAGGGCCAGTCATTGAGAAAATCAGGGCCGTGGCTGAAACCTACAAGGTTGGAAACTTTCACATGGTCTTCAATGCAAGCAGGGAGCAAATAGCAGAACTGCTTGGCAAGGCCAAGGTGTACCTGCACCCTCCCTTCCCAGAACACTTTGGTATGGCCATTGCAGAAGCAATGTCAGCTGGGGCTGTGCCAGTGGTCTTCAAAGACGGTGGTGGTTGGACTGACATAGTTGGCCCCTTTGACAAGTCATTAGGGTACCAGAACTTAGCAGAGGCCGTGAATATAATCAAGGTTCTGCTATGGGACAGCAATGAGCTCAGGGAGAAATCAAAGAAAGCCTCCCTCTACGCTAGCAGGTTTAGCTATGAGCAATTTATGGTGAACCTTGCTGACCACTTGGCTCACGCTCAACTGTTTAAGAAATTGTCCATGGGCTGAATACTGATAAGGTTTAAGAAATAGGGAGGGTATCCCTCAACTAGGGGTAACATGGAATTGGAGGAATATGTTGATAAGGTCATGGAAGAACTTAACAGGTACAAGATAGGGGACACCAGGTTGTCAGAAATCTTTGACGCTTTATTGCGCGCATGTGAAGGTGAAGCCAAGTCTCCTAAAGAGCTACAGGAGTGCGTGGCAGAGGGCATTGCTACGCTTAGGTCGGCCCTCAGGAAGGTCAAGGTTTAGGGGCCTAGTTTCTCAGGGCCATCATGTTCAGCCTTGCGTAGGAGTAACCCTTTTTACTTGTAGTCCAGGATTTATCTAGATTGGGGGCCTTAATGGGCCTCAAAGTCTTGTACAGTCACAGGGGCAGGGCACGTAGCACCTGGATTGTCTCTGACGGCAATAACGTGACCACTGTGAGGGCTGTGCTCAAATCAATTAATATAAGGACTGGCATGTACAGCTACCAGGTAATCCTCAATGATATGCCAAAGTTTGTCGTGGAGGTTCCTGGCCCTGAGAGCCTCCCGAAAAAGGTCTTTGAGGCACTGAAGGACATACGCTGGTGATTCAGGTGGTTGAGGCAAAGCTCTACGTAACGGTTACAAACAACAAAAAGTACATGTACATCAACTACTTTGACCCTGAGGCTGGGAGGGTCAAGCACGTCTATGTAGGGTCACCCTATGCGGCCGCTAGGCACCTGGAGAGGCTTAAGCGCATTCTCAAATACTGGGACAAGCTAGACCCAGCCTCCAAAAAGACCTTCCTTGAGGCCCTGTCTGAGGTAGAGGCCAAGCTCAATGAGTTAAAGGCACAGCTAAAGTCCTGAAAAAGTGTTTTGAATTATAAGCTGGGGTTCTTAATCAGCTCATAGGGTACCAAGCTGTGGACTGGCGCCCTCTAGCTGGCCTGAGCCTTGCCCTTTTCTTGATATCACTGCTAGGGCTTACAGGTGCACTCTCATTACCTGAGGCCACAATAATTGCCCTTAATGGAAGTGCATTTGCCCTTGCCTACCTCTCTGTTGGCCTAGAGCTTAGGGGAAGTAAAAGGCCACACCTGCAGGATGCACAGCCCATACCTGGCAATGTTGTAGGAGACCTTGTAGGTTCTGCATTAGTGGCCTATGGACTTAAGGGAGGTGAAGGGCAGTGAGCACTGAGGAAACGGCACAGGTAGTTGATATTGAGACTACCCTTAAGACCATGGAAGGACTGATTAATGCGGTAGCTGAAACTAATGACAAGCGTTACCAGCTACTGCTACAGATTATTGAGGACTTGAAGAAAAAGGTGGACAACTTGGAGGAAAGACTCATTGAGCTACAGACTGAGGCACTGGCCAAGGCTACAGCTGAAATCGTGAAGGCCATGTGTGGTAGCAAGGTGAAGGGCAATGAGTGAAGACCTGCTTGAAAAGGCAAAAGAGCTGGCTAAGAGCACTGTAGCACAGGTGAAAATACCAAAGGCCGTAATCACGGTTACCCCTGGCAAGACTGAAACATTCAGTGCATCTAGCCTGCTTGGTAAGCTAATCTATGTGGTAGGAGAGGGACTGAAAGGGGCCTATATAACACATAAGATAACCAGGGGCTATGAGGGAGCCAGGTACTGGGTAATATCATACGGCCTGGTTACCATAATAGGCACTCTTAAAGGTGGAGAGGAAGTTGTCCTATATGCTAACGGCCAGCCAACCAACTACGTATTGCAGTACCCTCCCAATGCGTTCACTGGCTTCTATGTGGCCACAAAGGCTGTAGGCACTATAACGGTAAGGGAGGCTGACATTAAGAACCTAGAGGAAGTAATGGAAGGTAAGAGCACAGTGCTAATCCTAGACCCGCATGGACTTATGGGCACTCACTTGGCACCGCTAGAGGCCGTGAACAAGATAGCCCAGCTACAGGCTGACCTTGACAGGCTTGCAAGGACAGCCTATGAATATGAGCAAGCGGTGCTAGAGTATAAGAGCATGGTAACTGAGCTGAATGCTAGAGTGGCCAAGTACCAAGAACTCTACCAGGACTTGACGCAAAGGGTAGCCAAATATGCACAAGAACTGCTAGACCTGCAGGTAAGCCTTGACAACATAAGGAATGAGATTAAACAGCTTAACAGGGAGAGTGATAACTATGACAAGATGCTACAGGAAATCAATGACAAGATGGCCAGCCTAGTGGCCACAATAAAGGACTTGGCCAAGATTATGTCCGAGGTGCCACAGCCTCCACCACCTGTGCCAGCTGGCAAGGGCACTGAGACTGAGGAAAAGGAAGGTGGTGAAGGTGGCAAGTCAGGTAAGTCCTGACACAAAGGCCATAACTGAGAGGCTTTGGAAGCTGTATGCACTGATAGAAAAGACTAGCGTGGACAATGCACTGAGGGAGCTCTACAGCATAGTGGAGGCAATAAACCAGGTGATAGTGAAGATGGTGGCCATAAAGCCATCTGACCCATTCCTGAGAGACAGGCTTGTAGCATATGAGAGTGCATTTGGAGAGGCAAAGAGAAACCTGGTGGCCAACATAAGGCTTAAACGCTACCACAGGGCCAGGGTTGATATACTCAGGCTCATTGACCTAATACAGGCACTTGACAAGGAAATAGCCATTTATAACGTGGTTCTTAAGTCAGCTTCACCTGCATCTAGCACGGTGACTAGCTAATGTTCACTGAGATTTACTATTTCACTGAGGCACTGACAAGGCTTGCCCTCTACATACATGACCTAATCTACAGGCCACCACCGCCAGCACCGCCTACCCCTGAGCCTGTGCCAGGTGATTATGCTGTAACGCCATTTGAGGTGGTAGGTTTCAGGAAGGGCACCAAGATACCAAGGCTTGTGGTGCCAACTGTAGATGGAATAGGGCTAAGGCACTGGCAAGATGTAAGGCCAGTGAAAAGCCAGGGCTTTAGGGTATTCCTGAGTGCTGAGGAAGTGGCTGAAATTCCGTCTGAGAGGTTCTTTGACTATATAGAGAGGCTGGCTGAAAGGGCCACTGAGAGGGGTAGGAGGAAGTGATAGAGATTATTGAGGAAGCTGACCCCAACTGTCCTGTCTGTGAAAACGCAAAGCGGTACCTGAGGGAGCTGGCCAGGAAGCATAACGTGGCCTTCACTGTAAGGTACTATGCTACCAAGTCAGTAGCATCTGCTTGGGGTTCTGAGCCTGTAACCCAGCACCTTTACACACCTGAGGCACCTGAGAGGTATGGAATTAAGGTAAGCAAGGAAGCAAAGGAAGTGCTGGGAGTCATGGCACAATACGGCTTCAACATCTACCCCATTATAAGGATAAGGTGGGGCATGTTTAAGAACAAGGAAATAGTGATAAGGGGCTGGGAGTCAGACAGTAACTTTCTTGCAAAGCTAGAAAGCATTATAAGCGTTTTAGAAAGCATAGATAGGTAGGGCACCAGCCAGTGTACTACTTGGAGGCCACCGAATTAAAGCGCGCCAGGTGGCTTTCTAAGTCATTCTATCACATTTGGAAAAGCACGCCTGAGACTATAGCCTACCTGCAGTATGAGGCTGACCACCTGGCCCTAGAGATAGGGGACTACCTGGAGGCACTCAATGACGTGCTTAGGAGGTACTCCAGGCGTCACTCTTTAAGGTACTTCTACAGCGAGAGGCCTGACCCTGTCAAGCTGTTTGACACACTGAAAGTTCCAAGGGAGAGCGCGGCTGACCCTCCGCCCATAGCTAACGCCTGCGTACAGATACTGACGCCAGACACCCCTAACGCAGTAGCCTACTACGTGGCCGCAAAGAGGCTGGGGCTTGAGGTGGAGTTTGAGGAAAGCCTGCTTACCAGGGTCTTTGGGGAGCCTGAGGGATGTACCAGTGCCCTTAGGGTCAAGGTGGCCACTGAGCCCCTCCTAGAGGCTGACCTATTCCTGGTTCATGGCAAGGAAGGAAGATTTGAGGTGAGGGCTGAGCACACGGCCTACATCTTCCAGGTTGAAAGCTCCAATGTACCAGTGCCCATTGACCCCATAGCCCACGCCCTATTCCTGCACCCACCCCTCCCGTGCAGGCCAGAGCACTACACTGACAGCGCTGACCCCACCTATAGCAGGCTCCAGCCTGGCATAAGCCTCAGGGAGGCTTTCCTCAGTAGGGACTCCCTCCTAATTCCGTCTTTCTCAGGGAGGACAGTACACTGGTGGCTGAATAGGCCACTCACAACCTGTGAAATGCTACAGGCCAAGGGCTTTTCATTTGAAATGGCCAGGGACTTGACTGAGAGGTTTGCCAGAAGGTACCTGAAAATTGACATAGACCCTATTACAGCGGTGCTCCAAATTCAAAGCTTTTTAAGAGCCAAAGGAATTTCGGTAGACGGTGGAGACCACGACAATAACGGTATTTGATGTCCTGGTGTTTATAGCTGGCCTGGTTCTAGGCGTGGCGTTAGGAGCACTGACAAAACGCTCAGTTGGGCTGTTAGTCCTGATACTGTTATTTGTTGGTGTTGCGATTTACTACGGGTATCTGAACACCGCAAGCATAAACTTCACCAGCATAATACAGGTAATATGGGATGCCATCTGGGCCGTGATACAGTTCATAGCCTCTGGCCTCTCGGTGCTTTCAGGCAACATAACGCCTGAGTCAATGTTTTCCTTTGGCACACTGCTAGGCTTTGTAACTGGCCTTGCCCTCCCAAGGGCAATCAGGCCTGTAAGGGCCGTAGAGGTAAGCACTGGTAGGTATGTCAGGAAGGTGGAGGAAGAAAGAAAGCGTTACGTGAAAGAGGTTGAGGACTAAAACCTGAGCCATACAGTGGCCCAGCACCTAGGCCTACCGTAAAGCTTGAACGGTAGCCTGTCAAGGTAGAACTCCACATATTCAAATCTTGGCCCAAGCTGAAAGTCAAGTTCTTCAAGGTCAAGTATCACTGAGGTCTTCAAGGGCCTGGCCCATAGCTCTATTTCTGAGTGTGTGCCCCTGAGGAAGGCCTGTGTGAAGTCAGTGCCGTAAACCCTCAGTATCGTGTCCTCTTTGAGTTCACACTTCACAGGGCCGTCAAATTCATACCACATCCTTTGATAGGCACTCATACACAGCACCGTTCTGTATAAGCCTTAGACAGGATTATAAGCCTTACAGGTGCCTCCCTCCTATATTCCTTATATATATTAGGAGTAACAGCCAGGCCTGGCTATGTCATTGTGGGGCCAGAAAGTGGCCCTCCCTCAGGAATGTGCTCAGAGAGAACCCAGGCGTCATAGTGCCTCAGGGGCCTGGCTGGGAGCCAGGGGCTTGCATGTTAGAGTGCACTTGAAACACCTTGGGAGAGCCTGGCCCCTCTTACAAGTGTAGGTCAGCTGATAGGCACTGTAACATGGGCACCTTGGGGCAAAAGGGCAAAGTTAGGGGTCAGCCTGGCTATAGTATACGGAAGGGTAGAACCAGCCAGAAAAAGGGAGGAATGAGGTCAGGCCTTAATGACGTGAGGAATGACGTGAATAACGCTTGCCGTGCTTCCTGCTTTTCTCCCTGAGTTCTTCACACAGCTTCTGTCTCTTTTCAAGGAAGTCCAAGATTTTCCTTGCCCACTCAACTGCCTTGTCAATTTCATTATTGTCAAGTGCCTCTCTAGCCCACCTGTGCCAGGTGTCAATCATTGAGCTCTCGGGAGGTGTCAAACAGCCCATCATTAAGAGCTCTACATGCATAAGGCCTATCTCAACAAGGACAAACCCCATACCTATGCTGTCCACGACCTTCTGCTTTTCTTCCTCAGACAACTGAGGGGCCTGAGACCCCTGAGACCCAGGCACCTGAGACATACCCACACCTCCCAGGGGCCACTTGTTACAGTGCATTTGGGGGTTAAAAAACCTATCTGTGGCTTAGACAGGAAGAAAAAGCTCAGTCCTAGGAGCCACACCACTCTTTCTTACAGGTTTCCATGCAGGCGTCAAAGTCTTCCTTTGCAAATTCAGCACACTCAGTATAGGCACATTCCTTTTCTCCTACTTGCTTCCACCACCTATTGCAGATTTCTTCCTTGATTACCGCATCTGGTATGTCCTTGGCTATTTCATATGCTAGGATATGTGCAAGTGCATGTTCAAGGTGTAGCAGTAACATGTCAAGGTCTAACTTCCTGCTATCCTCAGTCTTTGCCCGTTCTGCAAAGCCCAGGTGTGCCCAAGCATTTTGTAACTCCATGTCAATGTCTTCAAGTACATACTTCCTGACCAACCAGCCACCTATGCTTATTGTCCAACCATCTACCGTTATGTCAGCCTTGTACCTGAGCTTGTCCTCAGGGTCTTGGTACACCGTAATTTCAAGGTTCAAGGTCTTTTTCAGTGCCCTTTCCTGTGCCACTTCCTGAGCCATAGGAGACACCTCCCAGGCTCCAAGCTATCTACTATTTAGACAGGATTATAAGCTTTCCTTACAAAGTTGTTTTGTTTTGCGGTTAGTGAAGCGTTACCTTTCCCGCATAAGGGAGCAAGGCCCCTTGGGCCAGTGTGCTGGCTAGGCACTACCTTTTATAGATGTACCAGGTATAAGGTAGCGGGAGGCTGGGAGAGTGGAGAGGGCAAAAAGTGGTTGGGATGCAGGTTTAGACTTCCTAGAGACCTATCAAAAAATCCTTTCACACCTTAATAGGACAAGGAAGCCCCAAGACGTGGTGCTCCTAATTCAGTTGAGGAATGGTAGCCGTATAGGTGAAGCCGTGGAGGCACTGAGGGAGTTCTGTAACACAGGTAAGACTGAGGTACTGGTAAGGGTAGAAAAGCACAAGAACCCAAATGACCTGAGGACAATGGTTCTTCCTGAGGAATTGAGGAAGGGCCAAGGGAGAGTGCTCTTAGAGCAAGCCTGTGTGTGGCTGTCAGGCGTGGAAAAGCCAAAAGAGGCCGTCAAGTCCTACTGCAGAAGGACATATGGGTTCAACACTCATTCACTAAGGTATGCGTTCATTACCTACCTTTCTAGGAAGGGAGTGCCTCCACAGATAATTGCAAAGATAACCTTACATAAAGACTTGAACCTGATTTCAGCCTACACTCAAAAGAGAACTGCAGAAGGTATGCTAAGAGACCTATGGGAGCTCTAGCCTGAGGTGGCACTTTGAGGCTCATACCTAGAAGGGCAAGGGCACTGTAAAAAAAGAAAGGGAAGGTAGGGCAGTCAGTCTTCCTTTATGTAGCCTCCACTGTCCTCTTTCACGTATTTCCTATCCTGGCTCGCTATTGCGTGGTTTGCACCGCGTGCACCAGCCACTATTGCTAGTAGAATTAATAACAGGAATATTATAGCCGCCATTTCAAAGAACCAGGTTGTTGTAGTTGTAGATGTTGGGCTTGTTGTAGTTGTATTGGTTGTTGTAGTTAGACTTGTGTTTGTTGGGCTTGTTGTGGATATCATAGTTGTTGTCGTAGTGGTAGAGGTGAACGTGGTTGTAGTTGGACTTGTGGATGTCGTAGTAGAGGATGTAGTTGTTGTGGATGTCGTTGTGGATGGGCTTGTCGTAGTGGTAGTTGTTGTAGTAGTTGTTGTGGATGTCGTAGATGTGGTTGTAGTGGTTGTGGAGGTTGTTGTTGTGGTGGTTGCGGTAGACGTAGTGGTTGTTGTAGTTGAGGTTGGGCTTGCTGTAGTTGTTGTCGTGGTCGTAGTCGTGGTTGTACTGGTCACAGTCAGTGTGGCAAAGCTTGACGGTGTGCCTGAGAACACCACGTTAGTACCGCTTATGTCAGAGGGTAGCACAGCCTTGGAGCCATTATAGTAAATCAGCTCATAGGTGTAGTCAGTGGTAGGTGAAAGCTCTAGGGCTGGGCTACTAAATGCGCCGTCCTTTACTGAGGCATTGACAGTATAGACATTGGTGTTTCCATTGTTCACTATGATCTCCACGGTGCCATTGGGCACTGTGTAGTTTCCTAATAGCGTGGTTACCTTGCCCTTAATGACCACATAGGCCGTGCTTGAAGTGCTGTTAGAAAGCTCGTAGGCGTGGTAGTATATCTGGGTACCATATGCATAGAGTGCTGGAGGCACTTCCTGGCACATTCTAATGTAGCCAATGAACGTGCTGTTTAGTGCAAGTGCATAGACCTTGCCGTTTATAATGATTTTCTTGCCGTAGCCAAATGGCCACAGATTGTAGGCAGGCCACATTGGCACAAAGCCATTGGTAACATTGGCATAGAAGATGCCTGTGGCTGACACATTAGTCCATGCAGGGGTAAGGCTTGATGGGGAGCCTGGCCCTGTCACCTCTAAGAACGTCACGTTAGTACCGTTATACCATCCGGCAGGGCTTGTTTCATTGTTAGTCATCTTGACGGCCGTGTTAAAAGAGTATACAGGGCCAGTCATTTTGACGGTCAGGGTCTTGTTGTATGGTATTGAGGTAAGGCCAAGCGTAGGCGTGGCAAAGGCAAGCGGCGTAAGGTGGAGATAGCCCTTGCCAGTCAAGTTATAGAAGGTGAAGACTGGCAAGGACTCATTGAGCGTGGTAATCAGCACAGCACTAAATAAATAGCCATAGCCTGCAGACATGTTAATCCACGGCAGGAATACAGCCCAGCCCGTGGTGGTATTGACAGGTATAAACATGTAGGCTGTGTCATTTGCCACATCTGCTTTATCATATAGCAGGTAGTAGGTACCTCCACCTGTAGGCGCAAGGTCTTCTCTCATAACAAAGTGTACAACAATACCTACAAGGTACTGGCTACCGTTAAGGAATGACCAGGCCACGCCTGCTGGGTTCTTGTTGAGCGGAAAACCATTGCTTGCATTCTTGGTGACGCTAACGTTCTTGCCAAGTGCCCAGTACCAATAGGTGGTCGCATAGTTGGGAGCCACGATAAAGCTTGCAAGTGCATTATCACCTGTGGCTGGGGCTATGGTAAGACCGTCAGTGCTCGCGCTATAGTAGAAGGGTAACATTACTGTGTAGTGGGCACCTGCGGTTGGAACCATATAGAGCCCAGAAGCTATAGCAGGCCCAGCTGACTGGTTGTAAGTCCAAGCCTCTGCGAGCTTAATGACAACTTTGGAGCCATTACACATGTAGAAGGGCACTGGGTACACTGACACGGCCACGCTTATGTTACTGACGGTGTTGGAGGTAAACGTGGCGTCATAGATGGCGCCTACTGGGAAGGTGGTACCATAGTAGCCTGAGACATTGAGGAAGATGTTCACTGGTGTGCCATAGGGCACTGTAAATGTAATGTAGCCAGACTGGTTCACGGTAACAAGCTGTGTGGAGTAGATGGTGCCGTTAGTATATTCAACTTCCACTAGGAGCTTGGCTCCAGCCAGTGATAGAGAGTCATATGACGCATTACCAGTAAGTCCCCAGCTCTCTAGGGGCACATAGTTATAGTAGATTCCTGGCACCACCTTAAGGGTAACCGTTACCGTGTTCAGTGCCCTTGCGGGCTGACCATACAGTGCAAGCGGCACAAGGGCCGACAGGGCTACAAGCGCCACCAGAAGGGCTATAGCTACCTTCCTCAGACCCATAGCTCCCTGACCCTCAGGAAGAAACCAAAAAGCCAGTCTAATAAGGGTGTCTAAAATTTAGGCCTTCTGTACATACCTGCGCCCGCTGTCCTGTGCCGTGCTCCTACTGGCCATAATGCCAGCTGGTATGGCCACCAGAATGGCCACCACGGCTACAAGGACATAGATTGAGGACAGGGACAGGCCGCTTGTTGATTTCACTGTCACCGTAGAGGTGGTTACGTAGGTAGTGGTTAGGTACACTGTAGTGTTGGCCGTAGTTACCGTAGAAGTCACCGTAGACGTGGTTGTGGTGGTGACAACCTTGGTGGCTGTGGCCGTAGACGTAGTTGTAAGCGTGGTTGTGGTTGTGGTGGTGGTGGTTGCGGTAGATGTTGTTGTGGCAGTTACCGTGGTTGTGGTTGTGGTGGTTGATGTGATGGTCGTATTTGCAATAGTTTTGGTTGTAGTGGTCGTGATGGTGGCTGTGGCCATGGCACCTACGGTCATGTTATAGGCCGTAACGGTTGGGTCTGTGGAAGTGAAGGTGTTGCCAGGGTCTGCCCTCAGGCCTATGTACCCTATCTGGCTCCACGGGAGCGGCAAGCTGATATTCAATATGTAAACAGTCCTGTTTATATAGACCTTGAAAACAGAGGTATCACCAAAGGGGTCTTTAGCCAGGGTGACGGTCATGTTGAACGGTGGCTCTGGCTCAGGGAAGGCTGAGGTGTTGATAAAGGTATAAGTGCTTGCGTCAGAGGGGTGATAGGCCACTGCGCCAGAGAATGATACCAGGATGGCGCTGAAGCCGCTGGTTGAGTTGTCACTTGTGTAGTTTCCCATGTTGGCTGAGTAGACAACAAGGCCTGGGAAGCCGTGAATTCCCGTGGTGTAGTTCTTTACCTGTATGGTTATGTTGAGCGTGTTGCCTGCAGGCTTGTAGCCCCAGGCTATGTACTGGCCAGTGTACCCACCTCTCACAGCCACTACAGCTGGCATGACGCCATTGGGAGGCCAGGGCCTTGCCAGTAGAAGCTCGAAAATCCCCCAGAAGGAACCGCTAGATGTGTGTGCCAAGCTATATAGTCCTACATAACCCGATCCAGTATATCCGCTTGGGGTTACTGCGCTTGTTGGCTTTACAAGGTTGTTGAGCGTGGAGCCGTAGAAGCCTGTCACATAGGAGCCGTTGAACAACATAGCTAAGACCGTGGGGTAAGATACTGAGCCGCCGTTCCAGTTACCTGAAGGGGCTATGTAGCTGGTGCCGCTCTGCCACATTATTTGATACCCATATCCAGGTGAAACATCAATAGTAACTTCACCATTTGTGGTCGAACTGGTCGTTATACTATTCATGTAAACAAGGCCAGCCTTTGCCCCGCTACCATATGATTTACCGCCTATCCCTGTCACTATTGTCTCAAAGAGCAACGGCGTGGCCGTGAAGTTGAAGGTCTTGTTAATGTAGACCAGTGATATCATGAAGGTGTTGTCCCAGAAGTCCTGGCCGTTAATGTTCGTGATGTTGAGACTGTTATTCACGCTGTATGAGCCTGAGGCCCCTGATGGGCTACTGAGGACTGTGAACGCAAGCCCCTGCGGGAGCGAGGTGCCAGAGAAGTTGTAGTACACAGGGAAGACATATTGTCCGTTATCATATTGCCCATATGTACTTGTGAGGTATGGGGCCAGTCCAGTATATGGGTACTGGCTTGCGTTAGTGAACTCCAGTGCTATGTTCACGGCCCCACGGGCAGGTACCCCATTGGGGAGCTTGACCCAGACAGCAACCCAATTAGACGTAAAGTTCTGAACCCAGGCATATAGAGGCTCGCCAGAAGACGTGTTCACAAATATGACGTTTAGGAAGCCATGGGACTCAGCCTGGCTCCACAGGTAAGAGCCTACAGTTGTGCCCAGGGCGTTCTCCACCTGTTGCAAGGATATGTTTATGAACTGGTCAAAGGGTGCCGGTGTTGCGCTTGCCTGCGTGTTATTGATTGTCACGATAACTTCAGGTGGGGCGTTTATCGTGACGGTACCATTGGCCAGCTTGGGCTTAATCAGCCAGCCCTTTGACTCCACCACGCCTGTGCCAGAGGAACTTGGTAGCGTGGTTGATGTCTGCGCATTTATCGGTAACAGGAAGGGCTGAAGAACTAGAAGGGTGAATGCAACAACAAGTGCAACTCCTATTGCCAGCTTCCTGACCCTTGCTTGCATAGTGACCTGTCCCTTGAAGGACTTTTGAGCCCAGTCTTAAAAAGACTGTCTAGATTAAAAAAGATGGGAAAGGTTGTGGCCTCAGCCCTCCACGTAGTGCCTGTGAGCCCTCTCAGCGTCACTTATATAGTGTGGCTCCCTGGGCCTAAATGTCCTCTTAGCAAAGCCGTAGTTCTTGCCTACAAACGCCAGGTAAAACAGTAGGATTAAGGCAAGCAGTAGCATGACAATATTGTAGCTGACTGCAAAGCTGAAGACTATGAGGACTACGTCAGCTATAAAGGCCAGGAGGTAACCCCACTTTGCCATGTTGTACATAGCAATGCCTCCAAGCAACGTCAGGATACCAAGCACCAACACTACAGTATTTGACCCAGTGCCCATTATGAACGGTAGAACGGCCTCTAATAGCCCAAAGAGGGCCACGATTAGCCCTGGGGCCTTACCTGTGTTTAACTTACCCGTGTTTGGCATAGACATATGCCTCTTACCCTGAGAGAGGGAAAATATCTAGTCTTAAAAATCTTGACAGATAGGGAGCGTGGCCTCAGGCCTTCCTGACGTAGTGCTTCCTGTCCTTGTCTTCCTCCACCCTCCTAACGTAGCGGCCCCAGCCCTGCCCGCTCTCCCTGACCTCCCTGACAAACCTCTTACCGCTGTCTGCGTTCACCCTTCTGACGTACCTGTGCATGGCATTGTATATGGCATGTGATGCGCCTGAGGTTGCGTTAGCGGCTATGACTAGTAGTAGCAGGATAGCAAGGAATAGCAGGAAGAACGCCAGGAAGCTGTCTGAGACTACCAGCACCCTCACGACTGACTCAAACGGAACGCTCACGCCCGTCAGTATGAGAGTCAGTGTGTGATACTCTACTGGCTCTGGTATTATGCCAAGGTACTTGGAGTTCTCAATGGTCACATACTTGGTTATGTACATAACGGGCTGGAGCTGTGTAAGCAGGGTCAGCACGTACTTGTTGGTGGTGTTGTCATAGATGTTAATGAACGCAAGGTGGTTCTGTGAAGGCAATACGTTAGACATGATCTTTAGCGTGAGCGGGACAGCCCTGCCAGACACCAGGCTTCCAAGGGTTGTCACAATGCTGACGTTAGCTACTGGGTCAATGGGCACTGTCACATTGGAGAACCAGGGCACCACGTATGGGTCAGTTGAGTTGTAAGAGGCTGTGATAGTCAAATATGGCGCAAACGGCACTGTCACAGTGGAATTGACCCAGAAGATCCTATTTGCCAGCGGCTTGAACCTCTCTCCAAAGCTCATTATTGGCCTTGTAAATAGCTTTGGCCAGTGGCTCAGGTCAGGTGAAGACACATTGAAGTATGCGTAGGCTGGAACCGATATGGGTGGGCCAAAGTAGGCCACGTCCACAGCTATGGTGTCACCAGGCAGTAGGTATGGTGGATATGCCTGGTGTATCACGCGCCAATAGATCAGGCCATAGAGATAGACCACCTCCCATAACATAACCTTATAGTAGGCAACCGTGTCTGAGACGTTGATTGGCGTGGAGTTCTGGTAGTTTGTGAACCGTATCTTAAATATGAATGTGCCGTTTGCTGGCCTCAGGGGTATGCTGAGCGGTAGCACTGAGCTACCGTTAGACAGGCTGTAAGTCACAGCGCCAGACCCAAGGGCACTGCTATAGGTCAGGTTTGACCTTGGGACAGCCAGGATGTAGGCGTAGACCCTTAGCGGCAGAGTGAAGCCGTAGCCAGCCACTGCAGTTGTTGGACCTACTATGCCAACTATTGCCAGCACATTATCATAGAACGGAAGCTCCCAGTTTGGAGCGCTAAGCCTTACCAGGCTGTTTGCGGTCAGGTTCACGGTGACATTGCTCAACATCTCACTGCCCTTGGGGGCATTGAGCGGGTAGTAGACCTTAGCTGACACAAGGTAGGTGCCCTTTGGTAGTGCCAGGTAGGCCACACCATAGGCGTTCACCTGCCTTATCAGCTTGGAGCCGTTATAGACCAGCACCGTGGCGTTAGCTGGGGCACCGTCACTGTAAGTGACCCAGACAGTCAGCCAGTAGTAGGTGGCCGTGCTGTTAGCAAGCGGGTAAACACCCCATGGCACAGTGGCCTTCAGGGTGTCTGGCACAGCTGGGATGTATATGGCTGTGTTGTTGTAAAACACTCCCAGGGACATGTTGTATACATGCCAGCCTGCTATATTAGCTCCAGCAAACACAATGCCCTGTACCAGTGAGCCAGAGCTAGTGCCGTTTGCATACGCTGTGCCGTTAAGGGCCGTCAGGGAGTCTGAGCCAGGTCTTACCATTCCAGTGCCTATCACCGTGCCATTAAGTGCATTGTAGACGTAGACCGTTATGTTTGTAAGCGGCTTAGGTCTTTGTGCTATAGAGCCAAGGCCTATGCCAGGTGCCCACACCTCAGTTGTCGTGGCGTTATACTTTGGAGCACCTGAGAGCATCAGGGTCAAATTGACGTAGAACCCTTTGCTTGCGGCATCTGAGGCTAAGGCTGACATCGGTATGTAGACGTAGTGGACACCTGGAGGAACTGCTAGGGTCACCCTCTGCTGTAGTATCACTGGCGTTATGTTGAACGGCGCAGACTGTAGCTGGGCTATCAGCGTGGCGTTCACTGTCCTGTTAAGCGGGTTGTACACAAGGAAGCCGTAGAACATAGGCAGGTCTGAGCCAGTGATATTTGCAAGCGGCACTGCATATGGCCTTAGATATGACGTGTTGGAGTAGAAGGTGAACGCAAGGGTCTGACCACTTGTTATGGTGCCAAGCGGCATGACGTGACCAGTGTAGTAGTAGAGGCCCTGGTACTGAATGCCTGAGAGACCTGTGACTGGCGCCGTGAAGTTGTCAAGTGAGACATTGCCAGCGTAGATGGGCACTGGCAGGCCGTCAGCAATGACGGTCTGGCCAAGCTCCAGAGGCATAGAGCGGTTGTAGGTAAAGTTGCCATACCATATGCCCGTGCTTGTGTTATAGAGCGGCGTTACCAGGTAGCCGTGGAGCTCTATTGTGGCGTTAGCGTAGGCTCCAGGTGACCCTCCAAGCTGAATCACCAGCCTGTCATTGGGAGGTATGGCTATTGAGGCCACGGCCTGGCCGTTTTGCACTTGGAATGGTGCCGTGAAGTTGTCAATTGAAGCATACTGCAGGATATCAGCTATCTCAGTTGGGTTGGTGTAAGTTACTGAGTTGGTGGTGCCCTCTATGTCAAGGTAGGTGGTGCCTATCACAGTGGCCGTTAAGAACTGCACTGGCCCAGTTACATATTCCCAGAAGGTCTCTTTAGCGTGTATCCTTGTTATTATGAGTAGCTTCACGCCAGTGAGGATAAGGTCATTCATTGGTATTCCATACTGGTAGCTCAGGCCCTGGGCCAGCTGTGTCAGGTTCACCTCTGGCTGGTATGCACCTGTGGCTATAGAGGCGTTAAGCTGTGCCCATGAATAGAACGGGTAGACCACTGTGAAGTAATAGCCTGAAAAGCCTGACTCCTTGAAGAAAGTAGCAAGCACTTGCTCATAGTGTGGCACGTTAGCAGCTTCCTCAGCTGGTAGCACCAGCTCAACTGCAGTGTAAAGCCTTCCGTTCTGTACGTCATAGAACTCAGGCGCAAGGACTACCCAGTTCTGCACGTATGCTTGGCCAAAGCCAGCCCACTTTGCTAACGCATAGTCAATGCCAGCCCAGACCACAATGGCAACGCCCACGTAGCCGCTTACCTCCACGGCCGTGCTAAGAGCGCTGGCTGACGCTATGAGGGCCGCTGAGGAAGCCGTGGCGTCAGTAACTGACGTCATGTAGGCTGATATTATTCCATTGGCCACGTAGCCCATTGCAGAGACCGCAAAGGCTGGGCCAGCCCCTTCCTTGAACGCCGTGGCAAGGATGCCCTCTGGGTTGTTGTTCTGCATGGGCACCACGTCTGTGTATGCCTGGAAGCCAGCCGTGGCCTGCAGGTTGCTGTAGAGGGGCACTGGCGCATTGGCTGGGATGTCTATTGAGGTGCCTATCCAGACTGACGCCGTGTAGAAATATGGTGGTGGGTGTAGCTTCACGTTTGCCATTGTCACGATAAAGTGGTTGGCCACATTGCTGAGGCCTACGTCATAAAGTTCCTTGGCAAGGTACTGGGTGTAGAAGCTTGGATACGTGATGCTTGTTGTCGTGAGGTTGGTCACAGAGCCATACTTAGTGTAGAGCACGCTTGAGTTAATGAGGCCGTAGTTAAGGGCATACGCTATCTCCCCTTGCTGTAGCCATGGGTATGTCACAAGGTGCACCACCTGTCCTGGGAGAACCGTGAGCTTACTGACCTGGACGGTAACGCCGTCAATTACGTAGGCATATTTACTTGTAAGCGGCAAGGGCACTGAGACTGGGGTGGTTGTTGGGAGAACGGCCTGAAGGGAGCCAGTGGCCGAAATCCCAGCTATTGGTCTGTCCCATAAGTTGATTGCCCCAGTCTCCACCACCTGGTACACTGTGCCATTGATATAGAGGTACTCAGGGTCATCTATGCCCTCCACATCGTTCACAAAGGGTATTGTATATCCTGGAGCGGTCATGACAAGTGTGTTGAGGCTCCAGTCCACCAGGGCTATAACGTGTGGGCCACCGTAGAATGACTTTATTGCCTCCCAGAGTGGAGGATAGAAACTCTGGAATCCCGGGAATCCATCTTCTAACCCATATAGTCCTCCCATTATCCATATACCGTGTTGAATACGCCAGGTAATTATTTGTGTCCATACCTTATATACAGACTCTATTAGGCTCTCGCTGACGTTCGCCGTGAAGAACGGCACCACTGGGACTGGACTGGGCTGTGTCTGCAGGTTGCTATATGAGAACAGTGGAGCATTGGCCACATGCACGTAGTTCAGAATTTTGCCGTTCAACAAGTCCACAAGCACTACATTTCCTGTCTCAGTGCCCACAAGGGCCAAGTCACCATTTACCACGGCTGAAGTGGGGTCTCCATATCCTGCAAAGTTGATTTCATTCACAAGTCTGAGGCTCACGTAGGGCACAAAGTAAGTTAAGTTCAGCATGCCAGGTATCACATTAACTCTCAGTATGTAGAGGTGGGATACCCCTATGCCGCCAGCTAGTATGAGATAGCTGTCAGAACCATCAGGGACTACGGCCAATGGGTAGAACTCTGCAGTCTCATTTATGTCACTTGGGCTGAAGTAGGCCACCTGGTACCAGGGAAATGCCACTCCAGTGCTCATAAGACCAAGTGGAGCCACAATAAGTGTGGGACGCAATGGCCCATTAATTAAGCTTCCCTTAATATGGGTAGGCGTAAGGTTGGAGAAATCCAGAGCGCCAGGCCAAGCGCCATAATATGGAATTCCATTCCAACCAGTCTCTATATAGGTCTGGATACCGCTTATGTATTTATAGAATGTGTAGGGCAGTGTAACAGTGCCTATGCCAGGGTTCACTGAAACGTTAAGACCTGTTGCCATGAAGTACTGCGTGACAAACGGTGTTGAAACTCCCACTGGATAGAAGGCCACACCTGAGCTTACGCCAACCCATGTCAGTGAGCCAGAGCTGTTATAGTGTGGCACGTAGCTTATATTTGTGGTAATGGTGAACGGGTAGGCCACCATCCATGTTCCTATCGGTGTGCCTACCCAGACAAGGTTAGTCCACTGGAAAGGTGTGATTAGTGAGCTGAGCTGAGGGACGTCAGTAGCTCCAAGGCCAAAGCCTCTTTCTGAGTCAATAGGTATAGCCAAGGACTCTGATATATTAATGTATGTATAATAGAAGGCCACAGGGTTTTCCAGCGCCAGCAACCAGTAGCTGGAGCTGGGGAGCTGGGCAAGCGTAATTGGGGATACGAACGTCACCCTGCCCTCTGAGAGCTTTTCGGGCGTTAATACGGGAGGTGCCCCATAAGTGGGACTAGCGTAGTAACAGCCAGCCCAATCTGGTTGTTGGAGTGGATTTAAATAGTATACAAATGAATCGGTAGGGCCCGCAATTAAACAGGGCCAGCCTCCGCCTGCAACCATCGCAAAACCAGTACCTTGTGGTGGATTGAAGTTGGCCAGCGCTGGAGCCGTAGAGTTAGGCATAAGGATGGCGTAATAGATGTTGCCCATCTTAAGGCTTGTCTGATAGGCAGAACCAGTGTCACCAAAGGCCTGAGTGATGTTAAGGGTCACTCCCTCCCCTACTGTGGCAACAACCGTGTCTCCATCCCAGACCACGCCAGCCGCTGTAAGGCCTCTTGCGGCTGACACGTAGTAGTTGGAGGCAACAAATGTAGTTGGGCTGATAAATGACGCATATGGGAGTGCACTTGGGAGACTGAGGACAGGCTGGAGGGCTATAGGAGGCATGTTGAGAACGCTAGGGGCGTAGCCTGCAGTTATTGACGCCTTGGCCTGAGGAACCATAAGTAGCTCTACGGGCGTGAGGGTCAGCAACACCATAAGTATAACCAACACTGCATAGAGCCTGCGCATCCTCACACCAGAGGAACAAAAAGGCAGAAAAGATAAAAACCTTCAGAACTTAGGCCCGGGCCTCACATGCTTTCAATTATCTTGTACTTGTCCTTTGTCATGCTGAGCCTCTGGAGCACGTCAGGTGGTATATTGACTACCTCTCCACCCTTTACTGTAGCGCCCTGGCCCCAGCACGCCACTATGACTGCGCTATTGGGCAGTGGTCTGCCACCGTACTTTGTCCTTATTATTGGCACTCCACCTGCGGCATTGCACTGTGCTACCCAAGACCTGAGGGCATCAAGCCCTGAGCCTATCACGTTTGCCATGCTCTCACTCATTGCTTTTCTTCTACGACCTTGTCTTATAAATCTTATCTACTTGATATCTAAAATGTAGAAGGCTTATTAGCCCCAAGTACATTGCTGGTAATGGGGTCAGGGCTTGTCTGAGCTCCCCAGCAGTGAGGAAAAGTAGTGCCTTGACCAATGTGAAAAGGAATGCGAAAAGGGCTGTGCCCAGAAATACCAGAACCCTGTAACAAGGCGTTTATGCACTGACATGTGCATCCTTGAATGTCATAGACAGTGCCAGGAAGCTTAAGGGCACTGTGAAGAAAAAAGCCTTGGCTCAGTGCCCTTGAGGGCCCTCAGTACCCATCAAAGTCTGCGTCCTCTAGCAGGTCTGCAAGGTAGGCCATCCTGTCCTGGCACTTCTCCAGGCAGATTACCCAGCAAGCGTCATAGCAGGCCATCTTGCCCTTCCTGTCATTGCTGTATTTCCTATCACAATACTGGTACCACATGAGGCACTCAGGGTCAGACTTCATGCATTGGTCATGGCAGTCAAACAGGTAATTGCTCACTGCCCTTCACCCCTCCTAGGTGTGCCGTAGAGGGCCCTGAAGGCCAGCCCGTCAGCCTGCCTGTCTCCCTGTTTTCTGGCCTCTAGGTACCGCTTGCAGATTTCCACAAGTTTTTCAGTGGGGTAGAAGAACACCACTGGCTTGCCGTCGGCAAACTTGACCCGCTTTGAGTAAACCAGGCCAGTGGCCCTGAGCTTCCTTAAATCACTATCACCTGTCCTTCTGACAAAGCCCAGATTGTGATAAAAGTATTCCATCTTATTGTAGGTAGCATAGCACTCAGTTGGGTCAGCAAAGTAGGCCTTACAATATTCACAGAACCTGACTATCTTAGGGTCAGACAGGTACTTTGTAAGCTCAGGGTCATTCAGCAAGGACATCTATACCACCTCTCTCCCTGGCCTTGTCTCTCAATATCTCTAGCAGTAGCTTCCTCTCATTTGAACGCCTTGACTTAAGCAGTTTATAGTTGGTAAGCCAGGCCACCTGTGGCTTCCACTCAACGTCAATGTACTTCCAAGTTGTCATTATCTTCCTCCAATCCTCAGGTGGCACCTTGACCTTGACTAAGCCCCTTACAAATGGCCTGTCCTTCCATACCAGCATATTGTCCTTGTTGAGAGTGTAGGCAATGATATGGCCCCTGACAAAGTAGTTGAACGGGAGCTTGCCAAAGTAACGCATAAACAGCACCATAAGCTCATAGAAGTCCTTTGGGTCATAGTCAAGGATAATTTCAAGGTACTCTCCACAGCCACGCTCTATCAAATCACCGCTCTTACCAGTCTGGGCACCTAGCAAGGCGTCATAAAGTTTTGCTAACAGCTGGGCCATCTTCTGCAGGTCTTGCTTGGCCTGAGGGTCAGGGTTTTGCTGTAGCTGTTTCTCTAGCTGGGCAAGCATTGCAAAGGCGTTCTTGATTTCTTGCTCAGACGCAAGGAAGCTGTAGCCAGTTACCTTGCCAAGTGCATAGACATGGCTCTCTTTCTTGTCCCAGACCGCAAAGAGTATATAGGAGTTCAAGGGCACTGGCCTATTGCCTACGGCACGGTTGAAGCCGTATTCAAGGGCCTCCTGCAAAAACAGTGGAGGCCCATAAGTCCTCTTACCAACAAAATTCAGGTAGACCTCTCCTACACTGGGCACCTGACCCAAGCCCCTTCACCTCCCAGGGGCCACTTGTACCAGTGCCCGTGGCCCCTTATAAGTCTATCTGCAGTTTAGA
>Ga0208313_100102_pt1 | contig 28420 bp, 26 predicted proteins | sample OSP_15_2_FD_187142 | JGI IMG/M metagenome (GOLD analysis project Ga0208313, IMG submission 187142) | Extremophilic microbial mat communities from Yellowstone National Park, USA - OSPB_Slides-mat_host_7_15 (SPAdes) (version 2) | ecosystem: Environmental > Aquatic > Thermal springs > Hot (42-90C) >... | reverse complement strand
TTAACGTAGCTCTGCAACGTGCGGTAGGATATTTCCGGTTTTGGTACACTTCCTTAGGTTTCAGCATTACAATTGAACTTACATACAAAGAGTATAAATTTCACAGTCTATCGGAACTACTAACAACAATGTGGACTCAGCTGTGGTGAAGTAGAATTCACATTGCATAATAGCTTGAAATAACTATTCGCAATGGATCCGTGAATCGCTCCCTTTCCGGCAGAAAGGTGGCCAAGTGCAGTGTTGAAACGCTCAAGTTCAATGCAATACTAGTAGCGGTTTACGATTCAGCTAACTGTTCATTACGAGCTCGTGTTCCGTTAAAAGCAGTGCTTGGGGCATTTCCAGGACATTGGAGAGGTATAGGGGGAGCGACACCGAGGAGGAGAGCCCCAGGCACGTGAGTGGTGTCCCGCCACGTCACCTCTCTCGGCGATAACACTGCAGTCTCTCGTATTCCTCATAGAGGCTACAAGTTATACTCAATTTATCCTAGATAAACGACCCTAATTCAGGAGAGATATTACAATTCGTTGAGAGGATCCTAATCACCGGACGTGTTTTGAAAAATAACTTTTTAAAGTAACATTGTAAGGAGAAAAATATGAAAGATGAAGATGAAAAGGAAATAAATCAGATTAGGAAAAAAATAGCGGAGGCGACGATAAAGCTAGTGCTTTACATAGTCCTCTACGTAGTGGTGGAGGCACTGGTGAACAACCTTATCTTCCCTTTCCTGGAGAGTTTAAAGTTCTACCTACCGACTTCTTCGGGCTCCGTAGCCATAACTAACTCCATCGGAGGGTATCAGCCATACGTTAATGTACTCCTTTCGCTCCTTTTCGGCTACCTCATACTTCAAGCCTTCATCTCAGTGGTTTACTGGAACCTTAGGTTAAAGTATGACCATCCAACTGCAGCTTCCATGAGGAGCGTATTGAGATTAGTAGGGGTAGGAGCCCTGGTGGCGGCCATAGCTGGAGGAGTAGCTGGAGGGACATCGGGAGTTGCTCTGGGCGGGTTCTTGGGGATAGTGATAGGCTTCGCCTCCCAACAGGTTTTAGGTCAGGCTTTGGCTGGCCTCTTTCTCCTCCTCTCCAGACCCTTTAGAATAAAGGACCGCATAAGCGTCACTGGAGAAGAGGGAACTGTAGAGGAAATAACCACTCTATTCACCTACGTTCTCAAATCCGATGGGACGGTCGCCATAATCCCCAACAACACCGTGTTCGGGAATAAGATATATCTCTTCCTTCCTAAACCGCCACAGGAGAGTAAACAGGGGGAAGCCCGGCAAAAGTGACCAATGCTTTCCTTTTTAAACCTGGATCAATCCAGTCTAGTGAAATGAACCCCTTGCTCTTGATACTATTAGGTCTTGCAGTAGGTGCGTTGACTGGGATCACGGGTTCCTCCGGAGTGCTAGTGGTAGTGCCTGTATTAACTTTCCTTGGATACTCGTTCCAAGAGGCCGTGGGTGTCAGTCTGGCCATAGACGTCATCACCACGACCTCAGTGGTCTATGCCTACTTAAGATATGGAGACGTGAAGCTGAGGGTGGCTGGGCTCATGGGAGTGGGGGCGGTCCTAGGAGCTCAACTGGGAGTGAGACTAGCCCTTTACCTGAATCCGACTCCCCTGGAGATAGCGTTCTCACTCTTTGCTGGGATCATGGCCGTGGTCTCCTTCCGTAGATCGATTAAGGGAGTTAAGTTAGATAACATCAGTAAAGTGAGGAGGGGGTGGCTGGCCCTTCCCTTGAGTATCTGCGTTGGGGTATTAACCGGAACCCTAGGGACCAGCGGGGGGATAATGTTCATTGCCATAATGATGATGATCTACTCCATGGACGTTAGGGTCATGATAGGCACTGGAACTTTGGCCATGCTCCTCTCAGCCCTGAGTGGTAGCCTGGGCTATGCCGTCTCAGGAAATTTAGATCTGGCCACGTCATTGATCATTGGAATAGCGGCGTTGGGTTCTGGCTATCTCTTCTCAAAGCTCGCCCATAGGTTGAGACCCTCCATAATCTACGCGTCTTTGGGGACCGTGTTCGTGATAACTTGCCTCTCTGAGGTAATAAGGCTCATCCGAATGTGAAAGCGTTCAGATCATGTAGGGAAGAAAACGTTATTATTTGATAAGCAGGATTAAACCTTGAGCGGGGGTGCCCGAGCTAGGCCAAAGGGGGTGGACTGAGGCTCCACTGGAGTAGTCCTGCGCGGGTTCAAATCCCGCCCCCCGCACTTCTCTCCAGTTCCTGAACCTTGAGAATTTTTGACCTAAAAGTGAAGTTAAGGGCGAAGACTTCGCCGTTTATTACATAGATGGACGTTCGGTGCAGCTTAAACTGTGGAACCTCGACGTAAAAATCCTTAAGAGTGCCCACGTGGGCTTTAAGATCTCTTCCTAGGTCTAAGTTAGACCCTGTACCTGAGTTTCCCCACTAGACCACCGAAGGTCTTCCTAACCCATTCAGCCTCTGGTACCTCCTCGCCAACTATGTATACCTTAGTTCCATACTTCTCCGCTTCCTGGGCTATCTTCTCTAATTCTGGCCTACCCTCGTCGTAGACTATCATTTTATCTACAGCGCCCATGCTTAAGGCCTTGTTGACCTCCTCAATTCCATACACTACTAACCCGTCATCCTTTGCCATGTGATACTTCAGCTCCTCGATGAGATCCTCTATCTCAACGTATTTCTGATTCTTGAGCAAATCCTTTGATTTCATTACCATCTCCCTCAATCCTGCCTCTCCCTGATAGCCTATGTCCACCAGAGGAAGGAGGATGAGCTTCTTCAGTCTGTAGTCCAAGTAGTCCGAGTCGTAGAAATCCTTCTTTGCGTACCCTGGTCCCCCCAGCAGTATACCCTTGAGCTTCCCGCTTTCCAAGTAAGGGAGAAAGTAACTGTTCACCTTCTCTCCGAAACTCTTCAGGAAATCATGATATAACTCCTCTATTATTCTGTCAATCCTTCTTTGTGATTGTCCTCCCATCATGTGTTTCCCAGGTACGTAGCCCTCCTCCTCGTCTAGTACCTCTATCCTGGAACCCCTAAGTAATCCTATGGTGCCTTGGTCTCTCTCCACGATCAAGAGACCGTAAACGTCGCTCGTCTCCACCATGTCCTCCAGGAACTCCGTGTGAAACTGTTTGTCTGTCCTGTAGAAGTACACTGTGACCTTCTCTGGAGGGGAGAACATGTAACACTTGAATTCATTGGTATCGAAGTTTTGCCCGCAAAACATCACGAGACCTGTCTCTGGTACCTTGTTTATGGCCACCAGCCTGTCTATTGCAGACCTGATAGCTGACTCCACAGCATCCCTGGTCCTCTTCAACTTTATGTTCTGTGCTATGGATGCCTCTTGCCTAAGCATGTTCACCACATCTGAAACAGGCCTGCCCGGGGGTATGTAAAGGGACAGCAGTACGGTGGCTGGAGCACTCCATTTCTTCAACTCCCTAAGTAGGACCTTGAGCTCCTGTCTACTTATCTGATACCTGTCAAAGACTCATCCCTGATCAATTAGATTGGGGAAGCCGGGAGTTAAAAAATCAGTGTCTGAGGACGTGACTTGAATCATATCGTGTGAAAATCGATATCTAAATGGAAAGCGAAAAGCAATCAAGACGATGTGTTTACCCGTGGCGTAACTTACCTTCTTTAACCACTTCTAAATACGCCACGGGCACCCCTGCTGAGGGCTCATACACGGTCACCCCCAGATCATTAAGGCTGGTCGAGGGAAACTTAAATACCCTCCCGTCCTCGTGAGCGGTGCCCGTCATCAGTTAGGAGGTCATCAAAAGGAAATTCCTTGGTAACACCATATGAGCATAACCCACGTCGTATTGGATTTAAAAGTGATTAAAATGTTTAAAAGTTACGCAGGAATGTTATAGTCTTTAGGCCTTTCCTCTAAATTAGCCTCCTCCTCCTCATCTCGTCCTCAATCTTGTTCAAGCTTATGGGAGGCCTGACTCCGTAGCTTTCCTCGAAGTCCCTCTCCAACTCACTGACCTTTACGCCCTTCCTCTCCTCGAGCAACTTCCTAACCAAGTTTATTTCGTCCTCCCAATAATTCCAGGGGTACATGAACCAGGCCCATTCAGTGATTATCTGGGCGAAGAAGTCTGGCTGATACTTTGACGAGGAAGCTATGTGTTGTAACGTTGCAGTCCTTAAGACTTTAGGCGAGAAGTTCTCCGTAACGAACTTGCTGGTCAAAATGAGGCTATCGCCTGTATCTGTTATGTCGTCAACTATCAGTACCTTCTTATCGCTGAGATCGACCTTGTAGGGATACTTTATCCTCGCCTCAGGAGTGTGGGAAGCAGTCACCACCCAGTGCTCCACCTTGAGGGAGAGTACGTCTACCACACCTAGGGCGTCGGCCAACAATCTGGCTGGCACCAATCCTCCCCTAGCTACTGCTATTATGACGTCTGGAGAGTAGGATACCTTTATCTTCTCTGCCAACTCGTCTGACAGCCTAACTATGTCAGCCCAAGTCACAACCTTCACTGGAATCTTGGGCAACTGTAAAACCCTTCACCCGTTTTATTTGAACCTTAATCAATTTTATGGTTCCCTTGAGTCGGTTTGAACACTTGTTGCGCTGTAGCTCTGTGGAGAGTCGAAGCTCTGCCTGAACCTATCTCGTGACTGACCACCACGAGATCTTCAGTTCGGCCTCATCGTCCTAGACTTCGCACCGTTCTCTCAGCTGACGCCCGCGTTAGTATGTAAAAAGAGTAGAGATGGTTTCATAAACGTAAGAGAGTTCAATCCCATACAGGGGATAGGAGCTCGTATGTTCCGAGCTTACGTCCTTATCCTCTTTCGAGATAAGGGAGCTCACTTTAACTTCTCGTCAAGCCACTTCTCCCATAGTAGTCCGTTCTCGTCCATCCCTCGCACTATTTCATAACCCATGGACATCCACAGGGCCATCCCTCCTATCATGTACACTGCTCTCTTCTTATAGAGGTGTGGCATCCCATAGGTAGCCACCCTAGCCCTGTTGCCGTGCTCGCATATCACAGCAACTTCCTTGTCGCTGAAGTACTCTGAAAGTACCTCAAGGTAGTCCATGGGTATTAGGAGGGCACCAGGTATGTGATGGTCCACATACTCCTCTGGTGTCCTTATGTCCAAAAGGAGCAACTGGTTCCTCTTCCAGAGTCTCCTCACCATGGACGGAGGCATGTCCACAACATTCTTGTAAAACGGAGTCGAGTACTGCTCTATAATCTGCATACGTTAACATCGTTAAAGGGGGTTTAAATATTTTCCTTTTGATTTGTTCTAATACCTAAGTGGTAAAAATTACTCTAAAATAAATTAAATGGTTTTATTTAAAGATTTCACGTCTAAGGTAAGTTTTTAAAATGACGCCAGAGAAGTATAATTGTGTAGTTAACGATGACCGACCTATTTGAGAGATTCAGGGATAACTTGGCAAAGTACAAGAGAATGGGACTGAACCCGCTTTCGCTGGCAACCGGTTGTGCGGTAAAGGTGGATCTGATAGACACGGTCTACCCGGCCCTGGAGAAGATTAGGGCGAAACTATTGGAGAACAACATAGAGCTTATGCCCAGGGAGGATACGGACATCTTCATCAGCAGGGAGAGTGAGACCTTAAAAAGGGTTATAAACGGAGGAGAATTCGACGCCGACAGGGCCGTGAGTCTGATCCAAGTCAATCAAGAGACTGCCGGTAACCCAGAGAAATTCGCTGAGTTCCTCATGAGAGTCTACACGGGCGTGAAGACGAGGAGGAGGCTCGTCGTAGGAAAAGGGCACTCCATAGTTACCACCAACCCTAGGGGAGAGGTGGCGGTGCTAGACCTCATAAAGCTGGACGGAGGGAGGCTAAAGTCTTACACCTTGGCCAACAACGACACCATACAGATTGTTGATCCCCTTGAGGATCCGGGTACACAAATGCAGGTTGACGTTGGGGTCTCAAACTCCCTTAACGATCTCTTCACCAAGGGAGCGTTTCAGGACCTCAAGATGATCCCGGTGGCTGACGCACCTGATCCTGAGCTCAAGGAGAAATTGATGAGGAACTTCGAGAACTTCTCCAGAAGATACAACGTACCAGTCATTGATGAAGTACAACCCAGCACTGGAACCCTGATGATAGGTGCTACGATCATAGGTAGGTCAGATCACGAGTTGCCAAACTTTTACGACAGAGTAGACGAGGGAATGGAGATCCTGGTAACTAGGCCAGTTGGAGAGCTGACCCCAATAAACGTTCACATGTGGCTTCTGACAGTACCAGAGTTATTGGAGCTAATGGAGTCTAGAGGTATCACCCTCGGGAAGGTCGAGGAGGTTAAGAGCAAGGCCCTCAGGTACATGTCAGTTCCTAACTTTGCGACGGCGAAGGTTATATACGAGCATCTTCCTGAGTTCGGGGGAACGTTTGACAAGGACTCTCACGTGGCCATGACCACAGATGTCACTGGTCCAGGAATATTTGTAATAAAGGAGTTCGCCGATAAGGCTAAGGTCGACGTGGAACTCTATGACATACCAGTAGTGGACAGGGACATCTGTGAATTTGCAACGGAGAACTTCATAATTCCAAACTCCACTGCTGGAACCAACGGGGCTACAGTTTTGTTTGCTTCTAGGAAAGTAATTGATGATGTGGCCCAAAGACTGCAGAGAGATGGACTGGAACCAAGAGTCATTGGGAGAGTGATAAGGAAGGGAACAGGAATAGTGTACGTCAAGAAAGACGTGTGCAAGTTGATCCACAGGGAGAATATACTGAAGTACTTTAAGGTGAGAGATTCTTAGCCCGAATAGCCCGTCTGAACTCGAGAAATTTCAGCAGTTATTAGATTTCGCCTAGATTACAGGGCGATATTTAAGGGAAAATCCCATAAATGCTGAAATTAATTTCTTGTGCATTAGTCACCGGCATAAGAGGAACCTTTTGGAAGCGGATGGTGGACTTTTGGAACTAAGCGATCCTGTTAGCGGTTAGACCTAATAGGCTGGCACTTCTGGGAATTATTGATAACTTAGGATGTTCTCACTCCCTGTGAGTCTCTTTCTCCCTGCAAACCCTTCCTCAACGTAATGCCAGTACCTTATGTCGTCTTCGTCTGCCTTCCAACAGAGGTATGCAGGCCTATCGTTTATGACAGCTGGAAAGTCCACCAAGCCTAGTGAGACGTCCCTAATTATGATCCCCTTTTCCGTTATGTCCCTGACCACTGAGTCTACCTTCAGGGAGTAGTGCTCTATGAATTCTTTCTTTCCGCTCAGGAGTGCCCTCTCGGCGTTCAAGTGGGCCTCTCTGAGCTCTTTAAGTTTCTCCCTGACCCACGGGAGGAGCTCCTTGGCGGTTTTAAGGTCAAAGTACTTGTACTCCATCCACATATGTAATTCTCCCATGACATTTTAAACCTAAGTAAATCAGTGAGTTAATATCGTCACTGTTCTGCCCTTGTAAGGCTCATCATCACATTTGAGTGTTGAGGGGAAGATTTAGTGGTTTACTGTTAACTGAGTTCCTCAACTACGTCAATAAATTAGGACGTTTGTGAGGAATTCGCCTACGCGTAATTTGAATTACCAGCTAACGAGATTTTCCCATGGGTATCACCCTGTAAGAAAGACGTAATGCAATGACCGGTGTTGGAGCTTCTCGTTTATCCGGTCCCTCAGTGAGCGGGTCACGTTCCCCTGAGCTCGAAGAGGGCCCGCGACTACGTATTCCTTTAGGCGTATCACGAAGGAGCGAGAGTAGGGAGCGCGAGCTAAGAAGGGAGTCCCTAGGAGGGACGATTCTACCTTGCAGCAGTTATCAGATTTTACCCTGATTACAGGGCGCTACCTAAGGAAAAATCCCACAACTGCTGTACCTTGAATGCCTAACCCTCCGTTCATGAGGCTCATCGGTCACACTTACCCTTACCAATGGCGTTCCAGTAAAACTCCGCGTTTCTTCTGTGGGCCCTCGCCACTGTCCCTGAAATCTAGTGAGTTCCTCAGTGGAGGCGCTCGTTGAATCTGTCCTCTCTCGTAAACGTCTAGACCTCAGGTCTTCAAGGGTTTTAACTTTTGAACAAGTAAGTAAAAATATGAACAGAAGAGTCAGGTTATCCGGCGTTCTCCTCGTCGTAGGAACTACACAGTTCTGGGCGTTCACCCTTTTGGCAGAGGAGCTTTACAAGGGATATAACTTAAATTACAATTATATTAGCGACCTAGGAGTTGGACCGACGTCCTTCATCTTCAACGGGTCTGTCATAGCCTTAGGGATCCTCGTGCTAATGAGCGGAATACTCATAGGGAGGAAGTCACTGACCACCCTTTTCGTGATAGGTGGGCTAGGTATGATCGGGGTTGGGATATTCCCTGAAACCACGGGGCCCCCTCACCTGATCTCGGCTCTGTTGGCATTCCTCTTCTCCTCGTTGGCCTCTTTTCCGGCTACAAGGATGGTGAGGGGGAGTGTGAGGGTTCTCTTCCCGATCTTGGGGTTGACCTCCTTGATCTCTCTGGCTCTCTTCGTCTTCAAGGTATTTGGAACCTTGGGTCCTGGAGGGGTTGAGAGGTTCATAGTTCTACCCGATCTAATATGGGCAACTTCCTTCGGTTCCCTAATCTCGGGAGGTGAAGTAGTTGAGGCTTAAGAGACCTCCCAGAATAAAGGTGTTGGAGGCCCTGGGTTCCATAGCCGATGGTAGGATAAGGAAAGAGGGAGAGAAGTACAGAGTGAGGTCGTCTGAAGGCGACAGAGAGTATGAAGTCTGGGTTAAGGGTGACCTAGCCTATAGTGATGATAATGGGACTAAGTTCAGACATTATGTGGGCTATCCCATAATAGCAGTCCTGATGATGGAAGGGAGGTTACCCTTCGACGAGAGGATAGCCCGATCCCTCAAGGGTGTTCCCTGGAGGAAACTCAACGAGGAATTGAAAAACTATTCGGCGGTAGAGGATCTGGTTATCCAGGAGGCTGAGAGGAGAGGTGTTAAAAGGGAGGAAATCGATTTATTCGTGGAGAAGGTATTAAATGAGCTCGGGAGACTTAAGCTCAACGAGCCTACCTGAACCCCTCCCCTGTGTGACCGAGGATGTCGTTAGAGAAATTGAATTCCAGATACGCCCCTTTCATAACTATACAAGAGAAGGGTAATAAGGCTGGTCCGCTCAGCGGACTGACCTTTGGGATCAAGGATATTATAGAGACCGCAGGGATCAGGACTACCGCTGGCTCGAGGATCCTCTCAAATTACGTACCAAAGAATGACGCGTGGGTGGTAAAGAGAGTCTTGGAATTGGGTGGAACTATTTTAGGCAAGACCAACACCCACGAGTTCGCGGTAGGTGCGACAAACACCTCTTCCATAGCCGGTCCCGCCAGAAATCCTAGGGATCCAGAGAGGATAAGCGGGGGTTCCAGTGGTGGATCTGCGGTGGCCGTGGGGCTAGGAATCGTGGACGTAGGTGTGGGAACGGACACTGGAGGATCTGTGAGGATACCTGCCTCCCTTTGTGGGGTGATAGGTTACAAACCTACCACAGGTATACTACCCAAATCTGGGGTAATTCCGTTCAGTTGGACCCTAGACACCATAGGGTTCCTGACAAGGGACTTCGAGGTCTTATGGAGGGTGGTGGTGAACGTAACTCCAGTGGAGACTAGGAAAGTGTTCATGAGCAAGGGAGGGACTAAGATAAGGGCAGGTCTCTTTATGTTTGGTGAAGATGAAGTGTCAGTGAAGCTGAGGGATAGGGTGGAAGAATTTGGTCTCGACATAGTAAAGGTAAGTCTCCCCAACCTAGAGAAAGAAGGAGGAAAAGTGAGGAGAACAATTGCCGTGAGCGAGGGGGCGTCATACCATATGGACTGGCTGAACTCCAGAGCTCAGGAGTACTTCCCTGATGTACGTGAGGTGTTATCTTCAGGTCTCTCGGTCACTGCGGTAGACTATATTAACTCCCTTAGGAAAAGGAGGCTTCTCCTTGAGGAGTATGTGGGGGTCTTCAAGGATGTAGACGTGGTACTATCTCCCACTACAAAGATGGTGGCCCCAAAGATCCACGATGTCTTGGGGAAGGAGAAAGAGTTCAGGGATAAGTTGGTGGGAATAACCGAGCTTTTCAACTTAGTGGGGGCCCCATCAATAAGTATTCCTTTCCTGGAGCTTGAAGGGCTACCCGTAGGTCTGATGGTTAGTGGACCCCCGTACAGAGACGGAACTGTATTGGACGTGGCCAAATACCTCATCTCATCCAATTGACCTCCTGATCATGGCCATTTCCTTTATGTACTCTCTGGCTTCGTTTATTCTCCCCTCCCTGAGGGCTAGGATGAGGAGCTCAGAGAGGAGAGTGTGTTTCTTTGACTCGTAGTCCTTAGGCCCTACCCTTACTCCCAGATTGTCCTCCAGGAACTTCACGTCCTCTCTCAGGGACTTAATCACCTCTTCCCCGATCCAGCTAGATATCAGGTCTAGGGAGTTCCAGCTGAAGAACTTAGAGGCTTCGCTTAAATCATGTCTCATATACTTATAGTTCTCCCCCAGGACCTCCCACTCCTCCTGGTTGAGTCCAGACAAGGAGGCCACGCCAATTATCTCAGGAGGAATCCCAATACTGTAAAGTGCACCTACAAAAGTGATGGCCCTGGGCAACGTAACCCTTCCGGTGCTCCTGGCGTAGCCGAACAGGCTTATGTGGAGCTTCCTGGCCCTCCTGGGTGGTATAGTGAGTGACACCCTGTTGATGAGGTCTGCCATGGACTCTATTGTGGGCTGATACCTTGACGTATATTTTCCAACTATCCCTTTGAGAATCTTTTCTTCCCTTTCGTCCAGGATCCTTGGCTCCCTTTGCGGTAGAGAGTTAAGGAAGGATATGGCCTCTCTCACCTTCTCCTGTGGATAGTCGTACTTGAATGCAGATTGGACAGTAAAAGTATGGACCCCCAAGTATTCCTCAGAGACCTTGATATAATTCTCCGGGCTAAGATGTCCCCTGAAGGGGAGCGAGCCCACTCCTATTATGGGGAAGACGGGTATACCGACCTTCTTGGAGAACTTCTCTGTTGAGCTAAGGGCGTACTTGGCCAGGAGGACTGCACTTAACATTCCGTAGTTCATGGCTGGATCTGACCTTGCTATGAAAACCCTCATGTAGCTGGGCTTCACAGCCTTGAAGTAACCCTCTAAGATCTCCCCGGTCTTAAATAGGGAGTCCCTGTCCTCTATGAGGGGGATCACCTCAATCTTCTTGGGATAGATCTCACCCACTAGATCTCGCACGCGAACTCCATCGTAGAGCTCTACGTCCTCTTCAGCAGCCACCGCCCTTTCATAGTACCTCGCCACGGATATGAGATCCATGGCCTCCGTGGTGAAGGGAAGGATGACCTCGAATACGGGCACGACCCTCTTCCCGTAAAATTTCTCAGCGACGTCGAAGGTTATGGGTACGCTCTCCATGGTCTCGGCGAACACTTTCCTCTCTGCCCCCTCTATCTTTGGGTTTGGTAGCCTGTAGGTCAAGAATATGTCTTCCCCAAGTACGTTCTCTCTGAAATAATCTTGAAAAGAAGAGAAGAGTTTTCTCACTACGTGAGTATCTACATCCTTTCCCTCAGCGTCCCACATAACCTCGTGAACCCCCAGGGAGGAGTAGGCGAAGTAGGCCTCTAGCACTTCATCGTCTCCCTCTATTACCTCCCTCCTAGCCCACTCTGGAACTCTGGCGTTATCTGGGTGTTGAGTGGACATGGTCCGCGGTAACTTTCTCATGGGTCGTTGTTACGAAGAACGCTTTTAAGGTTATCAGAGCAAGGTTTAGAACATGATAGAACCAAACCAGCTTGCACCCGACTTCGAGGCTGACTCTAGCAAGGGAAGGGTGAGGCTATCCCAACTTAAGGGGAAGAAGGTGATACTCTACTTTTATCCCAAGTCATTTACGCCTGGCTGCACGAGGGAGATACAGAGGTTCGTAGAGCTCTACGAGCAATTCGTCAATCTGGGGGCAGAGATCCTTGGTGTGAGCGTGGACTCTGTGGAAACACAAAAGAGGTTCGCAGAGAAGTACGGAGCTAAGTTCCCCGTAGTCTCGGACAAGGATAAGGCGATTTCGTCTACGTACGGAGTCCTCAACGAGAAGGGAAGCAGTGCCCAGAGGGTAACCTTCATAATAGACAGGGAGGGCAAAGTGGTATCAGTCCTCAGAAACCTAAAGAAGGCCGAGGAGCACGCAGATAAGGCCTTGGAAGAAGTCAAGAAACTACCATGAAATGACTCTTTTGTACACTTTTTTCTTGAATGCCCCAACAGGATCGTTCATGACGTAAGGTATGTTGGCTATCACATCTGTTGCAGTTATGTGGGCTCCATAATTGGAAAATGCAACTGTTCCAGCTAAACTATTAATTAGTGCACCGATTGAGGCAGCATCGAACGTGGTAAGCCCCTGAGCCAAAAGGGTGCCTATAATCCCTGTAAGTGTGTCCCCCGTTCCTCCAGTGGTCATACCTGGATTTCCGGTCTTATTGAGCCTGAACTCTCTGCCGTCACTGATAATATCCAAATAACCCTTGAGAAGTATTACGCAATTGCACTCCTCTGCCTTCCTCATGACCTGTTGGATCCTCTTCCTCTCATTCAGCTCCTGGTCTTCCCCGAAGAATATCTTGAACTCGCCTGGATGGGGAGTTATAACCACATTCTTATTGAGTCTATGACCCTTTGCTGCCTTAAGACCATCGGCGTCAAGAACCACCGGTTTTCCCAAGGACATCAACATCTCCAGAAAGGGCAAGGCAGCCTCAATGGTTTCTGGATCCAGACCGAGACCTGGTCCGAAGATCACGGCATTGGCCTTCTCTGCCCAAGGTTTCAACTCCTCCAAGTTCCTTTGATTGAAGTTCTCTCCTCTTAACTTTACGACAATTAAGTCTGGAGAATATGACGCTATGGTCTTGGCCGTCTCCTCCGGAGATGCTATATAGACTAGATCAGCTCCAGTCCTCAAGGCAGCCATTCCTGCAAGGGCAGGTGCTCCACTGAAGGTCTTACTCCCCCCCACAACTAGTACTCTACCCCCGACACCCTTCCTACTCTTCATGTCCCTGGGCTTCAGGTTTACCATTAAATCCCCAGGCCCCACATAGAGCTCTGCCTCTGGAGGAATACCTATCTTTTTTACAACAGTTCTGAATCCCACCTTAAGTAGACCAACCTTCATATCGTGAAATGTGACCACCAAGTCTGGGGTTACGTGTGCTCCGAGGGATTCTCCAGTGTCTGGATCTAGGCCAGAGGGAACGTCTATGGAGACCTTAAATCCTTGACTCTTGTTAAAGACCTCTATTGCGGTCACGAAAGGTTCCCTTATCTTACCTTTTACTCCAGTGCCGAGCATTGCGTCTATCAGGACATCAGACTTGGTAGGCGTCAACTCAGATAGGTCGTACACCTCCTTTAACTCGACACTGTAGTCCATCTCCATGACGGCGTTAAGGTTCACTAGGGCGTCCTTATGTTTTATCTCTCCTAGGAGTATGACCCTGACTTTAGCTCCACGTCCAGCGAGTTGCCTTGCAACAACTAGACCATCTCCACCTTTTCCCCCATGTCCCACGAAGACCGTCGCCGACACGTTATCTAAGCTCACCTCCTTTTCGATCTCCTCCACTACTGCCCTTCCGGCATTCTCCATCAACTGTAGTGTCGAGACGCCCAGACTGTCACTGTTGATCTCCAGTGCCCTCATCCTCTTGGAAGTTATCATCTACATACAAATGGCGTCAGGGGTAAAAACTTTTCAGCGTCGAGTTACCCTATCACCTCTCAATATCGGAGTCACTCATCATCTATGCTTAAATATTCCAACTTTAAAAATAGGTACAACGCTATTAACCTTTCGCTCTCTTTTTAAATATTTTGTGATTATATGATAGGTGTACTATTATGATAATGTTAATCAAGACTTATTAACCTTCGAGGCTGTAGTTATGCAGTGATCGAAATGGTTCTGGGTAAGGAAACCGAAATGGGATTGAAAGAGTTATTCAAAGCCAACGCAGAGGACTACATGCTGCTCAGCTTCCTTGCAGACAAACTAGAGGCTGCAGGAAGAAAGGAGGAAGCGAAGATACTGAGGGAGAAGGCCAGAGTGGAGATGGGCCACGCCAGGGGTATATTCGAGAAGCTGTTCGCCCACACTGGAACCGAAAGCATGCTGGGACAGTTCACGAAGGAGGAGGCAGAGGAACACGTCAGTGAGTACAATAACGTTGCCATGAAGGCCAAGGAGGAGGGACACGCCGACATAGAGGCAATGCTGTGTGCTTACGCTGAGCAAGAGAAGGACATAGCTGAGGCCACGAGGAAAGTCTCGGCCATGCTGGGACAGTTCACGAAGGAGGAGGCAGAGGAACACGTCAGTGAGTACAATAACGTTGCCATGAAGGCCAAGGAGGAGGGACACGCCGACATAGAGGCAATGCTGTGTGCTTACGCTGAGCAAGAGAAGGACATAGCTGAGGCCACGAGGAAAGTCGCAAAAGCTCTTTAATCTCTTGATTTCTATTTGTCCTTTTTTGTTCTATAGTTCGGATAATACCTTTTCCTATACATTAACATTTATTGCAGTGATCCCCCCTCTTTATCTTAATGATTATAGGATACGTGATAGGGGAGGCCTCACCCCAGGAGGCACTGATGCTAGCCGAGAGCCCGGTTAGAGTTGGGAGATACGTGATCCTAGAGTATGACGGAGCTAAGGTTCTAGGACTCATCACTCAGGTAACCAGAGGAAGCCCGTTCCTCGACCTGAGTACCAACGACGTTAAGATAGTCCAGCGACTGAGAGACTTTGAAACAGCCATACCTCAATTCGTGAAGGCCGTAATCAAACTCCTCTACGACATGAACTCAGGCTCCCAGCCAGACCTGCCTCCTAGTCCTGGAACTCCGGTCAGGTTTGCTAATGACGATGAGCTCAGGGAGATCTTCTCTGGGGGAGACATAGTCATAGGTCACGTTATCGGAATGACCATTCCGGTCACCATCAAGGTGAATTCCCTTTCCCGTCATCTTGCCATCTTGGCAGCTACAGGCAGTGGAAAGTCCAACACAGTCGCAGTACTATCACAGAGCATAGCAGAAATTGGGGGGGCTGTAATAATATTTGATTATCATGGAGAGTATTACACCTCCGATATAAAACCTCTAAACATTATAGAGCCAAAATTAAATCCTTTACATCTAAAGCCCAGAGAGTTTGCGACATTATTAGAAATTAGAGGCAATGCACACATACAGTATCGATTTTTAAGGAGGGCCTTCACGGAATACGTGAAAAAGGTGAGGGACATGATAAAGGAGGGCACGGTGGATTACCAGTCCCTTAACTCGTCCTTCGTTCAGGATATGGAGAGAGAGATCGATGCGATAGTCAATGGTGAAGGGGAGGGGAAGGGGCAGAGGTCTCAGAAGGAAGCAGCGGATGAGGTGAAGAATAAGCTTGACGAATTCGTGGACAGGTATGGGAATCTCATAGACTTGACCGCACCTGACATAACGTCAAGGATAAAACACGCCACGGTCAACGTCGTAGATATCAGTCACCTGGACGAGGACGGAATGGACGCAGTGGCCTCCCACTACCTTAGGAAACTCTTGGACTCAAGGAAGGAATATAAGACAAGGGGATCAGGCCTGAGGTTCCCCGTCATCACGATAATAGAAGAAGCTCACGTGTTCCTTTCCAAGAACCAGGACACCTTGACCAAGTATTGGGCCTCCAAGATAGCCAGAGAGGGGAGAAAGTTCGGGGTGAGCATGATAATAGTTAGCCAGAGACCCAAGGGATTAGATGAGAACATCCTCAGTCAGATGACCAACAAGATCATCTTGAGGATAGTGGAACCTACAGACAAGAAGTACGTCCTAGAGGCCAGCGATAACCTGACTGAGGACCTTGTGGAGCAACTCTCGTCATTGGGCACTGGTGAGGCCATAGTGATAGGCGGACTGGTGAGACTGCCCGCGTTCGTCAAGATAGCGAAGTTCAAGGGGAAGCTCGGTGGTGCGGACCCTGACATGAAAGGGGAGTGGAGTTCCTTAATGCAATCGGGCATCCAGGACACGGAGTTCGGTTGACCATGCAGATACTCCACATATCTGACACTCACCTGGGGAGTAGAAGATATAATAGGGAGTCCAGAGAGGAAGACGTCTACAACGTCTTCCATCAATTAATGGAGATCGCAGTGAGGGAGCACGTGAAGGCAGTAATACATACTGGAGACCTCTTTGACGTGTATAAGCCGAGCAACAGGGCACTCAAGGTGTTCGTCGACGAGACTAGGGTGCTCAGGGAAAATGGAGTCCCCTTCATAACTATACCTGGAGACCACGACACTCCAAAGGTGAGGGAGGAGGTATATCCGCAGAGGCTCCTTGGGGATTCATTGGGCCTCATTAAGGTGTTACTAGGGGATTCCGAGAAGTCCTTCTACGAACTGAGGGAGGACAACCTGTCCGTTAAGATTTACGGCGTTAGGAACATGAGTAATGTCTTCAAGGAGAGGTTACTCCAAATCCTCGGCTCCCTCAAGCCTGACGGGGACAGGAACGTGCTAATGCTACACCAGGGGTTCAGGGAAATGTTGCCATACGACAACGCGTGGCAACTTGAGATTGGAAACCTACCTAAAGGTTTCCAGTACTACGCCTGCGGTCATGTCCACTCCAGGATAGAGAATGTGCTCCCAGACGGAAGCAGACTGGTGGTAGCTGGCTCTCCAGAAATAATAAGAGAAGAGGAGATAGAACCTTGGGCTAAGAAGGGGAAGGGTGGTTACTTGGTCGACCTAAGCGGAAAGGAACCCCTGACTCAACCGATCAACGTTGATGTGAGACCACAATTGGTGGAGAAAGTGAGGGTAGACGACGTAGACTCGGAGATCGACAGGTTACTGAGTAAGTTGCAGGGTCTTAGCTCTAAGCGTAAACCTATCCTCCACTTGATACTGGAGGGGGACTCGGCCAGGAGGGCCGTCGCCCTCAAGAGACTCTCGAGACTGGAGGGGTATGTGGACTTCTACAGGGTTTATAAGGATGAGACGGTTGACGTAAGGGAGAAGGTCTCCCCTCCACAAACCCAAGGGAGTGTGGAAGAACTTATGGCCTCCTATCTCAAGGCTCAAGGTTACAACGAAGGAGAGGTCAAGTTGATCTTGGAGGCCGTGGAGAAGTACGATTCAGATGAGGCCCTAGAGATCCTAAGGAAGTTTGCGGAGATGTGACCATGAGGATAGTCAGGCTTAGGTTGAAGGACTTCCTGAGCCATCAGGACACAGTAGTTACCTTTCCCGGGGACATCAACGTTATAATAGGTCATAACGGGGCTGGAAAGAGTTCTTTAATAGACGGCATAACCTTTGCCCTCTTCAAGAAGGGTAGGGGTAACAGGGAGGACATGATAAGACAGGGAGCCAGTAGCGCGGAGGTTGACTTGACGTTGCGAACAGATAGGGGGGAGATAAGGATAGTGAGGGGCATCCCCACAAGGTCTGATCTGCTCTACATAAACGGGAAGCTAGAAGCGAGGAGTTCCAACGCCGTCACGGAAAAGTTGAGGGAGATGAACCTCGACGAGGGTGTACTCCTCAACACAGTATTGGTAAGGCAAGGGGAGATAGAGTCCGTCTTTGAGGATCTCGGGGAAGTAATAAAGAGGATACTCATGATAACTAATCTAGAGAAACTCACCGACTCCAACGGTAAACTCAGGCAACTCTCCAAGGAGTATGAGCTAAAGGCACAAAGGGCCGAGGAGATGGACCAGGAGTTGAGGAAGTTGAGGGAGGAGATGGAGAGGGACAGGCAGGAACTCAGGGGGTTAGAGGAGTTGGAGAGTTCCTTGGAGAGTAAGACGAGCAAACTCAGGGTTGACGAGGCTAAGCTGAAGAACCAGTTGTCCAGCCTCGAGGAAAAGCGCAGTAAATTCATTGAGTTACGCTCCAGGTTGGAGGGAGCAGCCTCGGAGTTGAGGATCACCCAGGACAGATTGAAGCTAACTCAGGACCTGGAGAGGAGGCTGAAGGAGTTGGAAAAGGAAATAGGGGACTTACAAAAGTACGAGGAGAAGAAGGCACTCCTAGACGTCCTTCAGGAGAAGAGAAGACGTCTCAACGACCTTGAGGGCGTGAAGGGACAGTTGGAGAGGAACTTGACAAAGCTTACGTCGAGCTTGGAGATCAAGAGAAAGCTGGAGCCTAAATATGCCAACCTACAGAGGGTTAGGGTAAGGATTAGGGAGCTGGAGCAAGATCATCAAAGGTATCAGAGCCTGAAGTCCCTTGTGGACGATATAGAGAGGAAGTTGGCAGAACAGAGGAGGGAATTGGAGGAACTCCCTCAAGTGAACCTGGACTCACTGCAGAGGGAACTGGAGGAACTGGAGGAGAGGCTGACTATAGCGAGGTCATCCCAAGAGGCTACTGAGAACTTGCAACAGGAACTAATGAGGAGCCTCGAGTCGCTCAGGGAGGCCAAAGGAGGGAAGTGTCCCGTATGCGGCGGTCCCCTAGACGAGGAGCATAGGATTCTCCTGATAACCGACACTGAGAAGAAGCTCAGTGAGTCCAGGAAGAGGATCGAGGAACTGAGGAGGGAAGTGAGAGAGCTGGAGGGTAGGAGGGGAGACATCAGGAGGAGATTAGACAGGGCCAGAGAATTGAAGGCACGGAGAGAGCAGATCGAGAAGACTTTAAGCAACTTCGAGACCGAGTTGAGGAGGAGAACAAGGGAGTTAGAGGACGTCAAGGACAAGGAGGACGAGTATAGCTCGTTGAGGAGTCAAGAGCTTGAACTACTGGAAGTTGAGAGACAGTTCACCAAGGTGGCTGGAGTGGACGAACAGGAGGTCGAGGAACTTGAGGGAAGGCTGGGCAGAGTGATCCAAGACCTCACTCTCTTGAAGAGGGAGGTAAAAGAGGTCGAGGAGAGACTAGGAGGGACTACCAGAGAGCAGGTTGAAGTGAGCCTCAGGAGACTCGTCAATCTCAGGAAGGAGAGGGACAACATCCAAAGACAGGTAGGTGAAAGGGAAGTACTTCTGAGGAAGGAGGAGGAGTTGAGGGAACTTCTCACTAGATTGGAGGAGGAGCTCAAGTCACTGAACTTCACCGAGGAAGATTACACCAGGTTTAAGGGAGATCTGGAGGCGTTGACTGAGAGCATACGGAGAGCGGAGCTGGAACTAGCGAAGGTGAGAGGTGAGAAGGCAAAAGTAGAGGAGAGGTTGAGAATCAACGGGGAGAGGGAGAGGCAACTCAGTGAGGAGATGAGTCAAATAACCAAGTACAGGAGGGCACAGGAGAGGTTGGAGAGGTTGAGGAAGATACTGGGAGAAAACATGATGCAGAGGTATCTCATTTCCACTGTGAGGGGGAGGATAGAGAACAACCTAAATGACCTCCTCTCGCTGTTCAACCTATCGTTCGTAAGGGTTACCCTGAACTTTGAGGAAGGGAAGGGAATGAACTCCAAGTCACTCCTGAGGGCCTACGGCATGTCTGGACAACAGCTTAACGTGGAAATGCTCAGCGGAGGTGAGCGCATAGCTATAGCCTTAGGTTTGAGGTTGGCTATAGCGAGAGCCCTCATGGGGGAGTTGGGCTTCATGATATTGGACGAACCCACCATACACCTCGATTCCCAGAGGAGATCGGAGCTCCTCAACGTAATAAAGGAGTCAACCAACGCAGTGCCTCAGATAATAGTGGTCACCCACGACGAGGAGGTGCTTAGGATAGCGGACTACGTCATAAGGGTCGAGAAATTGGGAGACGTGAGCAAGGTCAGGGAGGGGGTAAACCAGTGATAAATGAGGCTTACGAGAGGTTGGCCTCAGACAGACAACTCATCCTGAGAAAGCTTACCCTGTCTGGTAATGAATTTGATAAAAAAACAATAGAAGAAGTCAAAAACAACTGGAAAGAGTTCACCCCTTCCTCTAGGAACAGGAAAAAGTTTGCGGCCATAGACGGAGGGGAATTCCACAAGGAACTAAGGGTGGGAATGGTATATGTAGTTGACGCCGAGATCCTGATCACCCTGGGGGAGAAAGTCCTTGAGAAGGAAGGAGACGTTAGAGCTGGAGTATTCAGGCCAGGTAACAAGGCCAAGGAGAGGGTTGGAGAGCTGATGGCACTGTTGGAGGCGAAGTTGGCCCTTAACCACGGAAATAAGGCAGACTGGATACTCATGGACGGAAGCATCAAGAAGAAGGTAGGGGAGATAAGGGAAATTGATCCACCTTTCGAAGTTAGGGATGACACATTACAATCTTTGGACCAGAGCGATGAGGATCTCATGCTGAACTTTATGGTCTACGAGAAACAAGTTCTGCTATCGAGATTACTGGAAAGGTACGGTGAGAGAACTGTATGGATATCTAAGGTGAGCAGGGGTAGGGAGCTGTTTAAGGAAGAGGTCTCCGATGCGGTTCTCCTGGAAACCATGACAAGAAGTCCAGGATTCTCGACTGTATGGTGCAGAAAACTCACGCCCACGTATCTTGGGATAGGGGACCAGAGGGAAAAACTGGGAGAGAGTAAGGTCTGTAGTTTCTACACTAGACTGGAGAAAGGTGAGAGGGTATTAAGAGTAGACGTTACCAGGGAAGTTGACGAACAGTGGGTTAAGGATCTCATGAATGACTTGAGTTCAGTGTCCATAAGGGGCTATCCCTATCCGTTGGTTCAGGTACATTACGATGTCAAGGTGTCAACAGTGGATAGAAAAAGGATAATGGACATATTGGGATTACGGAACAGGAGGGGAGTAAATTGGTGGCCGAGCCAATTCTCATGAACCATGAGGCTTGCTGGAACTATCTCCAATGAACAGTAGTTATGGGATTTTACCTCGGAGGTCGTGATCAGGGAGCTCAAGCCTGGACTCTAGAGGAGCTAATTCCTGACCTGGTTGAGGAACAGGGGGTTCGTCGTCCTGAAGGCACTCTCTCCTGGTCCTCCTGGCCTTCAAGTCTTCACGGGTCTTAACCAGGTTACAAAGAGGCTGTCCAGGCTGGTGAACGATATTTACCGAAAGGCCGGTGGCGTCAAACAATTGTTCAAGAGAAGGAGAAAACAATAAAATGCTACTCGTGAACCCATGACTGGAACTTCACCAACAGGTGGTAGGACGGTTACTTAGTTAAAGCTACATTTAAAAATCCCCAAAGCAGCCTTTAACTTAGGCAGGATCACTCCTGGGAGGATGCCCATCAGGGCTCCCCGTGACCAGGAGTCCACCTTAACTTGGTTCCCTTGAGGCAGAGAAAGGCCCCCTGCCAATCTTCCCTAGGTGCCTCCCTCACCTCCCTCTGATCGGGGCCGTAACTCAAGGTTGAGACTATCTTGTCAATCCTGAAGTAACGTTTTACTAGTCCGAAGAACTCTTCTCTATTAAGAAATCTAGCCTTGGAGTAGTACTTGTGGCCCCTACCTGCTAGTTCTGAGTAATGCCTTCCCCACTCTGAGTCAAGGACTACAATACAGCCTGCAAAGGTTTGTCTAGTTACCCTATGGATCTCCTTCATCAATGTATCCAAATCCTTGATGAAGCAGAACGTGACAGAGCTGAACACGCAAGGAAAAGCCTCGTCCCTAAAGGGCATATGAAGGGCATCGGCCTGAACCCTCTCCTCTCCCTCCCTAGCGTAAAGTAAGGTTATCTCAGAAAGATCTAATGACACCACTTCCCCCTCGATGACTTCGTGGAACACTGAAGGTCCGGAACCCACATCTAAGCAATCGTGAAGACCTAGCGCTCCAACTACTGCCAATTCGTTCTCATAGGTTACACTGTGGATCTTATACCATTGGGCATAACCCTGAGGGTCATCGAAACTCATGACTCTCCCTCCAGTCTCATGAGGGTCTTAATCAGGGAGATTCTCCTGTCAGTCTGGTCCATGATATTGATAAGTTCCTCTCTTCTCCTCTTGAGATATATTGAGGAGTACAAAGTCTCTCCGATTTTGCTCTCAATGTGGATGAGATCCCTCTCCAAGTCTCTCTTAATTGTTGTGTAGTAACCCAAGAGCTCCAGGAGACCAACTTTAGTCTTTCCCTCCCTATTTGTGGAGTAAAAGGGGCAAAGATAACAGAGAACCGGATGAGGGGACACACTCTCTCCCTCTCTCCAGGAACACAGCAAAGAATCCTCAGTGAGCACTAGGTTGCAACTTTTACCGTTGAAGTGATTACATTTTCTCATCCTAACTAACCCTTCCTCCTGGATCTTACTATAATCTGATACCCTGGATGAGAGAAATACGTCAATTATTATAGCCCTGAATCCGTCCATCTGATAAGATAACAGTGTTTGGAAGGTTAATTGATTTTCCCTTCCATATTGCGAAAGGATAACGTCTCGAGGCCAAGATACAATTGTTATTGAAGAGGGGGTCCAAAGGGTGGAAAGCCTAGCGTCTGAGGCGGGAACGGATTGACACGAAATATGATGAAATCCCATGAAGCGCAAATCCTGGAACTCGGGAAGGCTCAGAGTTTTTAAGCAGATCACCATATTAAGTCACATGGGAATAATCAGGGAGTTCATGATCCTGAGGCCTTTCGATACTCTGTTGTATGCGTCCAAGATAATGGTGATGGAACAGGTGCCCAAGTCCATTGTGATAGACGAGAAGGGAGAACCGGTAGGGACTCTCACTCAAAAAGATATTATAAACTTTATCTATAGCATGGGAGAGGATAGACCGATAGAGAACGTGATGGTATCTGAGGTCATGAGGAAGGATTTAGTTTGTGTGAGCCCAAGCATAGATCCGTTTGAGGCGGCCCAGATCCTAGTAGACAAGAGACAGCCACTCCTGGCGGTCTGTGATGAGTCGGGGAAAGCTATTGGTATGATTATAAAGAGTGACCTGAGTAACTTCTACGCTTCTCAAGTGAAAGGCCTTCAGAAAGTCAAAGACTACATGAGTTCACCTGTGGTCACTATAGAGCCCAGCACCAGGCTCAGTGAGGCAGTATCTGTATTAATAGAGCGAAACTTAAGCAGACTCGTGGTCTACTCGTCTGGAAGAGTACAGGGGGTCATAACGACAACAGATCTCCTGTATCTAGCTCCAGTGATCAAGTTTAAGGAACTTAAAGTTGAGGTCAGAGACGTTATGAGTCCTAACGTCATCGTAGTTGACGGAGAAGAGGACATGGCCCATGCGGCAAGATTGATGGCCTCCAGGAAAATAAAGGGAATACCTGTTATGGGAAAGGACGGTAAACTGAGTGGTATTGTCACAACGACTGACGTTATTAGAGCTATGATGGATCAGAGTGTCAAAAAGTACTTGTACGAAATAAAGATGTATACATCCTCCTTTTAAACATCGTTAGGCTGTGTGTTTTGTGTTCTACTTGAGCTTTTCCAACTAAAATAACTATATAGGACGTGGATCGTCAGGAGTTCATCGGGTTCCTCAGAATTCTGGGTCTTCCCTTAACGATCCCAGGTGGTCAAGATGTCCTCGCCCCTGTCGTCGAGGTAGGTGGAGAAGAAGTACCTCTTACCGAGGCCCTCACACTCCTTGACATGACAGCGCTGAATCCTTTTTCACGTTGATATACGGTGTTAGGTGGAGGGTTGAGTCCCTGTTCTCTGCAGTGAAGCGTACCTTTGGGGAGTCTGTTGGGGCTACAAGTTTTGCTGGGCAAGTGGTTGAGGCTAAGCTCAAGTTCTGGGCTTACGCGTGGATGACGTACATGGCTAATTATGTAGTCGGTAGGGCTCCGGGTATTAAGGTTTGAGCTTGTGAATAACGTTGAAAATAAATATTAATTACTGAAAAACCCTCAGTGTATCATATTATGTTTATGAAATAAACTGAAGAGGTCCACAAAGCAACGTTGATAGAAATCTTTTTATATTTGTTTATAACAAACTTTTGTTGATAAATAATGACCTCCCACACCGATGTGGGCTATGCCCAAAAGGGTGGGAGTGATTGCAGAGATGTGAGCCACATCCCGTTTGGCTCGAAGGAGTCCCATGACCCACCTACCTTAAGTGGGTGGTTGAGGGCTAAGTCCCTGCACTCGATCATGAATGAACATAAAATGATTGAAATGAAAGTGTAGGGACAAACGGTTACACAAGGCAGTAGCTTGCACACGAGAGTCGATCATGGCCCATAATAACGCCATTACCAGGCTCATATAATTCCTCTTGCCCGAAGCAACATGGAACATGGGGTAAATCTTAATTACTTCAACTTAAGAATGACTATAGAATGGAAATGGACACTGCTGAGTTGCTTAGGAGTCGCGGACTGAAGGTCACCCCACAGAGGTTGGCAGTCCTCAAGATCATGAGCAAAGGAGGACATTACAGCGGCGAGCAAATATTTAGTGAGCTCAGGGAAACAGAACCTAGCATAAGTCTTTCCACTGTCTATAATGCTCTCGAGATCCTTCAGAGGGCCGGGGTAGTTAGATCCTTCGAAGCTGGAGGAAAGACCTGGTATGAGGTCAGATTGGAACCGCATGTGAACGTTTATTGTGAAGACATGGATGAAATAGTAGACGTCGACGTGGATCTTTCAGGTGTAATGAAGTCCCTCCAAGAACAGGGTATAGAAACGAAGAATCTTAGTGTAATTGTCTATGCAGAATGTTCTAAAATGAAGAAAGAATTGAAAGAAGCGCATCCCTAAATTTCTTCCCATCGGCCTTCAAGACTACCTCGGCGTTGGCTCTCTCTTTACTATACCAATCAACGATCATTCCGCCTCTAGTTTTGGAACAGGTTTCTATATCCACACGAAGCCTTCTACTCTCTATCACAGAGGAGTTGTCGTAGGCTAGGTAGACGGTGAGGGAGTCTGGATGTACACTCCCAGGATTCCCTTGGCTTATGGAGAAGTCCCTGAGAGTCCTGTTTGCCCTCACGAAAAACTCCGATAGTTTGGTTCCCATGGTCTCTATTTTTTTCCATGTTTCTGTATCTATGACACCGTATTCCTCAGTCACCTCCCAAGGTACTATGGTCACGTCAAATCCTGCGTCTAAAACTATCTTCGCTGCCTCTGGATCCACCCAGAAATTAAATTCAGCGAAAGGGGTAGTGTTCCCCCTGCTGAATGCCCCTCCCATAATCCATACCTTCTTCACTCTGGTGGCGATTGACGGGTCCTTAAGGTAAGCCAGAGCTAAGTTAGTAAGAGGGGAAATTGCTAACACCTCGAGTTCCCCATCATATTCCCTGGAAAGTCTCAGTATCGCGTCCACCGCGTCCTCCTTTTCGGGTATCTTCTTAGGTTCAGGATAGTCCCAATCACCCAGTCCGTTCTTGCCGTGGACTTCAGGAACAGTCCTCCATTGTCCCATTATGGGCCTTTTACTTCCTAAGAACACTGGGACGTCAGAGCATCCGAAGTATTCTAGGGAAAAGAGACAATTCTTAACTTGGCTGTCGTAATCAACGTTTCCTGCTACAATGGTCACCCCCAAGAGGTCGAATAATCTTGAGGAGAGTAGAATGGCGATAGTGTCGTCAGATGCAGTATCAGAATCTAAAATGACCTTTCTCCCCAAATTTGATCACTGGTTATCCTTCCACTTTGCAGGTGATAAAATGAGCGGTGTGTCCTGAGCTCCTAGTAAACGCTTTGAGGGTTGAAATGTTTACGTCTTCCTGGTTTTCCCCTTGGTAAACCCGTTAGGTAGGAGGAACGGGAACTGTTAACGTCGTTGCCAGCAGTTTCAGATAACTCGTAAAGTTTTGTTATTTTTCAGAAGAGATAAATATAGTTACATCAGATGAGTTGAAGACGACCTGACTAGATGTGACAGTAACTTAAGATATCTAGGTTTTCCCCAAAGGATAGGAGACACTCCGTTGGGTGGTCATCCCGCTAAGGGAGGAGAATGAACGTGTGAGTCCTGACTCCGGTGAAGCCCATGGGCTAATGATTGGATATAAATTCATGAAAATCCAGTGAAGCCCAAACCCCTTCTCATGAACAACAGAAGAAAATGTCAGCCGAACCTGGATGGATTCGTCACTTTGTTGAGGGGATTTTGCTCCTCATGGGTTTTGTTGCAGAAAAGGCTGAATCCTTTTCCACATTAACAAAAATATTTTTATATTCATTTATTACATTTTTTATAAAATATAGGCTCTCTGGCCGATGTGGGCTGTGCCCAGAAGGGAGTGATGGCAAAGGTGTGAGCCCCGTGCCGTCGGGCTCCAAGGATTCCAACAACTCACCTACCGTAAGTAGGTGGTTGAGGGCTAAGTCCCTACACTAGATCACGATTAAACACAATATGAGTTGAGTCAAAGTGTAGGGGACAAACGGTTTAAACTAGTGGGGTAATTTTTTTAAAGGATAAATAATACTCTTACCTGATGAAAGTTAGAATTAACAATATAGGTGGTATAAGCAACCCCCTCGATATAGAACTGTCTAAGGGAGTTAACTTATACAATGCGCCTAACGCTTACGGTAAAACCTCACTAGCGAGAGCACTAGTCTCAATGCTGACCTCTGAGATAAAACCTGAGGATCTCCTCAACGTCTTCGCAGACTCAGGCTACGTGGAAGTTAGGCTCAATGATAAGGAATACTATAGGAGGATAAGGAGGGTGAAAAATAAGCTTGTGGAGAGTGCTAAGCTCATCATGGACGACAGTAGGGCCTTACTTCTGTCCTATTTTTCACCAGAGAACAAGTTGCTCAACCAGATACTTGGAGGTCAGGAAAACATAGAGTGGTTCATCTCTGCTACCTCTGAGATCGAGAAGATCAAACAGCTGAAAGTTGGGGTTGAAGAGAAACTCAAGATCTTAAAAGAGGAACACGAGGAACTGAAGAATAAATACAAGGACGCGGTGAGTATTCAAGCTGAGATAAGGAACATAGAAAACGAGATCGAGTCTCTTAAAAAGGAGAAGGAGAGCGACAGACTTATTAACAGTACCACCCAGTCCATATCGGTAACGAGGCAGAACAAACTCCTTGAGCTCAATAGTAAGATAGAACAGAAGAAGAAGGAGTTAGTGGACCTTCAATCTAAACATACCAAACTGGAGCTGGAGATCCAACAGAAAGAGCTCATGATCAAACCCGAAATAAAGAAGATATTTGAAGACCAGATAAATCAGATAAACGAGGAGTTACAGAGGAAATCGTCGCTGAGAAATGAGGCGGAGATAGGCATAAGGTTGTTAGAGAGAGTCTTGGACGAGATAAAGGAGGCTGAGAAGAACCACTTGGACACTTGTTACGTGTGCGGAAGTCACGTAGATCCTTCAAATTGGAAGGTAAGGGTGGACGTAATTACCGGAGAGTTGAGAATGAGGCAGAACAGTTTCGAAAGCATAAAAAAGGAGATAGACGAGCTCAACAGGAAAAAGGAAGAGCTTCAGAGAAAGCTCGGTGAGTTCGAGAACGTAAAGAACGAAGTTGCTAGACTCAAGCAAAAGAAACAGGAACTATTGAGTAGAATGGAGATGGTGAAGGAGCAGATAAGCGACTTGGAGAGACAGAGGAGAGAGATGGAGGACAGGTTTAACAAGACATCAGACCTCATAAGGATATCTGGGCCCGAGGACGCCGTCTCAAAGAGGATACTGGAGCTGATGAACAAAAAGAACCAGCTGGAATATGAACTTTCTACCCTGGGGATACCGGCTTCAACCCTGAATAAGATAAAGGAGAAAGAGAAAGAGATAGAAGAGTTAGAGAAGCAGGCTGAGAACTTACAACAAGAATACATCAAGAGGTTGACGGTGGCCAAGGAGGAGTTCACGAGAGTGGCTAACTCGCTCCTGAAGGAATTGGACTTCAATCTTGAGGCAGAAATAACGCCGAATTATACTCTTACGGTGAAGAGGAGCGGTACGTTCTTAGATCTTAAGAAACTCTCCTCTTCAGAGAGGACCACGTTGGCTCTCATATTGGTAGTTACGGCGTTAAAGTCTTACTTCAAGACCCCGTTCTTCATTGTCGATGAGTCCTTCATGACCTTCGATCAGAGGAGGCTCCAGAAACTGGTCGAATATCTAAATGGAATAACAGACTACGTCATTATAACTAGGAGCGACGACAATATAAACATAGTTAGAGAAGAGGCAGAGACTCAAGTTACAACTTCCTAAAAAATTGTCCCCTAGGAAAGAACTTCGAGTGAGGGTAGTTTAACCTAACTACCGTTTGTCCCTACACTCTCATTTCAATCATTTTATGTTCATTCATGATCGAGTGTAGGGACTTAGCCCTCAACCACCCACTTAAGGTAGGTGGGTCATGGGACTCCTTTGAGCCCAACGGCACGGGGCTCACATCCCGGATCACTCCCACCCT
>Ga0208313_100094_pt1 | contig 29530 bp, 21 predicted proteins | sample OSP_15_2_FD_187142 | JGI IMG/M metagenome (GOLD analysis project Ga0208313, IMG submission 187142) | Extremophilic microbial mat communities from Yellowstone National Park, USA - OSPB_Slides-mat_host_7_15 (SPAdes) (version 2) | ecosystem: Environmental > Aquatic > Thermal springs > Hot (42-90C) >... | reverse complement strand
ATAAGTTTTCCTCATTATGTGAAGAAATTACTACACGAAAACCTTCTTCTAAGAATCTTTTAGCAATAGCAAACCTATTAGTTAAATATCTTTTTAAAAAAAGAAATAGTTGAAACAGTTAAGAATATAAAGTAATCTTGGATCTGATTAAAGAAATGCTTAAAAAGTTAAGGTAGAATGTTATGATTTTTCAAAAGATGTAGATAAAGATAATGGTTTTCATAATTGGAATACTTTAAAGCTCAACAAGCGTCTGAAATTGCAGCTGAAGCGTATTTCTATGGAATTGGAGAACTATAAATAGAACATTCATTAGTCTACTTGTTATATGGTTATGCATTGGTGGAAGATTATTTTGAATGGGTCGATTTTAGCTTTTAGCTGATATATAGCTATTCAATTTAGTTTAAACTATTTCGAAAAGCTATTTAATCAACTTTTTTAACTCAGTTATAAGTTGTTTTATATCTTCTGCATATTCTTTAACCACATCTTCATTCAACCAATTTTCGTAAAAGTTTTGATGCAACGTATTTGCAACTGAGAAAAGTCTTCTAAGTTCTGGCTTATTTTCTTCTTCACCTAACTTCCTAACGAAGCTGAAAAGATCTCCATGCGATAAGATTGCAATTCCTTTTCTAGCAGCTACTGCTTTAACGATTAACGCAGCTGAACCCCATAATTTTTCAGAAGCTTGAATATACTCTCCTTTAGCCAAAAGATCTTCTGCATCCCTAAGGTATTTTTCTGATAGCTTAGTATATACTTCAACTTTATCAGAAGGATCTGGTCTTTCGTTCAATTCTTTATATAAGGCCTCTAAAACAATTTCTTCTACGCTCATTCCAGTTTTTTCGCATTCTTCTCTTAATTTTTTCTCAATTCTTTTAGGTAGTATCAACTCCAAATGTATGAACACCCATTATTATTAGTTTCCTAAGTTTTATAAATTTGCTTAACGGTATGTTTATTTATCATTTTATCAAGAAATTCTTTATATATAATTATTTTAAATAATTCAACTATGCTAATTTCTAATTTGATTATATTGATTATTAATAGCTAAACGTTGGAAAACAAATTAAATAATTCCCTATAAAAGAAAAAGATTAACAATAAAAGTTGGAAGGAATATTACAGTTGAAGAAATAGAAGAAGCGTTCAATGAAATGTTAGATGAAGCTATTGCTTAATACGAATGTTTCAGTTTGTGATGCAATATCAGATAATGAATATCGAATGAAGACACAAGGAAATTGCATCGAAAAGAGGTATAGAGCTTGTATCATAATTACGTCTTCTTTTTCATCATAGACAACTTTCACAAAACTGCTTTCTTTTATATTTGCTTTCAATCTTAGTTATTTGGTATCCTGCTTAACATGGTCTCTCGTCACCTTAACAATGTTCTCAGCATCGTTCATAGTTCGCCTTTATAAATTTTTCTAGTAAAAAGATAAATGTGTTTTCCTTAACAGAGATTCCAATGGGACTTGAGGAGGAGCATCCAGAATTGCTTTTTAATGAAGGTTTCTTATTAAAATTCAGATATTGTTAGTACCTCTTCATGTAAAAGTTTATTAAAATCAGAATACATGGGAGAGCCATGATTCTTCGGCTACTCGACAAATGATAAAAGTGCTTAATCAACGAACTTAATCTGTATGTCTTCCATAATGTATGCTATTTAACTAGAAATAATTACCTAAAATCATCAAGAAGTATGTTATAAGAGCCTTAATTGAGACCTTTTTTCAAATATGTGACTATAATGTTTTTAGGATGTGATTCTTTTATTTTTTTACTTGCAATTTATGTCTTTATAATTTTGGATAATCCAAATGGACTTTTGAAATATGTTTTAATAAATGGTTTATGCCATCTGTTATCATTAAACAATTTAATGATAAAAGCATAGTTTTACCCATAAGGTTCTCCTAACACGTGATAAATAAAAACTTTAATGAAATACTTAAGACATGTTATTATTTTAAGTACTAATATTTAGGCGAGTTTTTATATTCAAAATAATATTAAAAAAAGGAAAGAAATTGCCCCTACATAAAAGATATAAAAAGTTAGTTGAACTTAAAGCAAGAAGTCTGATGAGCTATCCTGCTATTACACTGCCAATCAATTCTTCATTATATGAGGTTGTCGAGACAATGTATAGAGAAAAGATTGGAAGCGTTATTATCGTAGACGGCGGTGGTAAAATTACAGGAATAATCACAGAGCGAGATATAATTTATGCAGCTTCAAGAGGTTTGTTTAAAACCGAGGACATAAAAGCTGAATCTTTAATGAATAGAAGTGTTGTAACGGTTAACGAAGAAAGCAGTATATATGAAGTCATAGATAAAATGAGAGCTCATAATATAAGGCATTTACCTGTAATAGATGGTCAAGGAAAACCGGTAGGTGTCATTTCATTAAGGGATTTGATCGATTTCTCCGTTTCTTTACTAAAAATATTAATGCTACCAGAAGAAGGATGACAAATTTAGTTCTTTTATTTTTTCTATAGAAGGTTTTCCTGAAATCCAGCCCCTTTCAATATAGTATAATTTTAATAATTCTTCTATATTGCAAACTTTACCTTCTTCATTCGGAACTTTAATGAATTTGTATGGTAAATAATCATGTTTAGAACCGAATTTTAAATCATATAGTCTTTCCAAGTTAAATATTCTCTCACCAATTTTCAAGAATTCAATTTCGCTAATATCCAAACCTGTAATTGCGTTTAAAGAATCTACATAATCTTTAACATCGAAAGCCATGAAGGAAAAGGCGCATATTTGTAGAGAATCTAATACGCAAACAAGGTCTTGTTTAAATTTCACTCCTTTAGCTAAACTTACATAATCGTTAGGATCTTTAGGTAAAATGCTTCTTATTCCTTCAATATTCTTAAATGAATAAATTAAATCCGGATAAACCCAAATATGGCATGAAGAACCAGTATTCTCTGTAGCATTAAGCAATCCCCATGCTGGTTCTGCTCTGGGGTCTGCATTCTGCATTGTAATACCCATAACTGAAATATCGATCAAGGAATCCCCTAAATATCCAATAAGACCATTTATTCCTTCACTAAATAATGCACCTTCATCACGCTTTTCAGCAATAAGCTTTATTAGCTCTACCATCCTTCCCACATTACCCCAGTTTAGTCCATTTGATCCTTTAACTAGACCTTTTTCAGTTGCTTCTGCATATACTGCGAGCAAATTTCCTGTTTCTATTGGATCTAAGCCTAGTTCATAACATAGGTAATTCATAAATGCAACTGCTTCTAAACCATCAACAAAACAGTTAGAACCTAATGAACTAATTTGTGCATAATCCGGTCCTTCGGTACGAAAATTAAAAGCTTTGAACGTAGCTGTCTCTCTTCGACATTGAACAGAGCATGCAGTGCAGGTTAGTCTTCCTATCAATATTGTCTTTGACATTTTTTGGCCGCTCAAATTTTCTGCTGAATTCATTCTACCTAATGTGTAGTTCTTAACAGGCAGAGCTCCATTTTGATTCAATGGGAGAACTGCCAAGGGTGTTCCATAAACTGCAAAAAGTCCTGTTTCCATATTGAGCAACGGCGATTTTTTAATCTTCGAAGATAGTCTGACTAGAACTTCTCTATACTTTTCTTTATTAGTAATGTTTATAAACCTAGCATGGCCGCTAGGAACAATAATAGCTTTTACTTTCATCTTTCCAAGAACATATCCAGCACCATGCCTAACGCCTGAAGATCTTGAGCCATCATTAACTACGTTTGCGAATTTTACAAGCTTCTCGCCAGCAGGCCCTATGGAAAGAATCCTCGAATCGCCATGTTTTGCTCTCAATAGCTTTATTACTTCCGAGTTATTTTTTCCCCATAAAGATGATGCATCCTCAATAGCAATAGTTCCATCTTTAGCTATGATATAGATTGGTTTATTTGATTCGCCTAGTAATATAATTCCATCAAATCCTGCTTTCTTTAAAGCTGTTCCTAAATAACCACCTGTATTAGCATAAGCTATTGTATTAGTAAGCGGAGAATGAAAAACCAAAGTTGTTCTGTTAGCTAATGGAATTCCTGTACCTATTAGAGGACCAACGAATATACCGAAAAATAAAGAATCAGATGTTAGTTTGCTTTTAAAAAGCAATTTTACACCCAACCCTCGTCCTCCTATAAAATTTATTTTGTCTTCGTAGCTTATTTTTTCATAATTTACTTTATTATGGTCCAAATCAACTATAGCAATGTTGTCATTGTAACCTCCTACCAAATTTGAAATCATTCCAGTACTTCTCTAAAAATGAATCTTAGTAGATAATAAATGTTTTTACTATTCTTATTCATCTAAGATTTATTAGACTAATCATCATTTTACTAATTATGATTATATCGAAATTATAAGTCTAGGATTTGTAGTCAAAGAATACGTTGTTAATGCCAAAATTTCTTTTTGGGATATTTTAAAATTTAGAATTAAAACGATAAGCAGATGGTCAGGAAGCTATTTCTGATCTCCTCACTACCCTAGAAAGGAGGGGTTCCACTTCTAGAGTAGTTCATTGGTTTCCAGCATTGATTCGGAGCTACATATCTAATTTATTTGAGTTTTTAGCTCAGAGTTTACCCCATTTTATTGTGTTTTAACAAAAAGAAACATTCATTAAAAAGGTTGCTAACTAAAATCTGGATCCCATTAAGTATTCTTCATTTAAATCAAATATAATGCTGATTGCTCCTTCCTAAGTCTCATTAAGCCCTCTATCGAGCTTAGGATAAGCTTCACTGAATTTCCTAAGATTTTTTATAAAATAAATTTAAATCTATTCATCTCTGCCATAAATCGCGAGGCTTTCATTATGTAAAATTAATAACTGAGAGAATTTTGAGTTTAGAAATAAGAAAAGATTTAAAAAGATTTTTAAGACATAGGAAAAATTGCGTAATATTATATGCTATAGTGTACTGCAATACTGACGTAATTAAGGAATCATTAGCATTGAAAGAAAAAAGAATAGAACAATTTCTTAGGATTTCTAAATTAAAGAAAAAAATAGGTTATAAAAATAGAGATATATTGGAAAAGTTAGGGTATAACTAGTTAATAAAAACTTGTTTTTGAAGACCAATAACTAAAAATAGTTCTATCTTTTTTATTTTAAAAAGAAAAATTTAAATATACAAGGTATTATTGGTGCTATGGTCTTAATTATAAAAAATTTAGTAGTTATAAATGATGAAGCGAGAAGGTTGATATATTGCCTCTGTGAAAAGACATGCTGAAAAAAATTATCGCTTTAGCTCTGGTGCTACTAGTATTGTTAAATATAACCAATCTAAAAGGAGCCTATGCACAACCAGACTCTAGTAAAGATTTAGAAAAATGGCTTCTTGATAATTTGAACATATTAGGTTTGACAATGCATAGAGGATCTCAATATTCTATGATAGGAAATTATTTAGAACCAACAATAAGCTTTTTGGTGTCAGATTATAATAACAAAACGAGCCTAGCATATCCAAAAAAGGTTTCTATGAAACTTTCAGATTATGTAAACTACGTACAGAATAACAAATTAATACTGCAAATGAACATAACCTATTTTGGTTATAATAGAACAGGGCCTATAACTGCTGTATGGCCTCCATTTTCATACATATATGAAAGAGCTTTCAATGATACCTCAGCACTTGGATGGGGTACATATTTGACAAGTAACTTACCTCCCTATTATATGAAAAGCAATGAAGCAGAACCTTATACTATTAATTACTTTGAATGGAATGTGAGAAGCGTTTTTCATGAAAATCCTGAATATCTTTATGAAATTTTAATATTAGGAAATGGTTCTAACGTAAAATTACCTAAGGGAGAAAACATCTTACTTGCTTTATCTCCTTATAAACTAGACATTTCAGTTTATGATCTTATAAAATCAGCACTCAAAGGTGGTTCAATGCCTTATCCAAACTATCCTGATCAAATTCTTAAAGAATTTCCAAGCGATGATACATCAGCAGGATTATTATATATAGTATGGGAAGTAGAAGGCAATAGCGGTTATTTAGAGCCTGCAACAGTTTTGAACTATACTCATCCAATTGTAAGCAAGATCACTTTTACTCATTATGCAGATGGACTTATGCGTTTACAAAATGAAAGTAAGGAACAGTGGTATACAAGAACTGTTCAATATGATATGGAAAGAATAAATAAATTAAAAGAAGACTTCCATGTCTCCTATGATATGGCGAATACATCAATTTTTGCACCCTTTGGGTCTCCTACAAAGTCATTTTCTACCTACATTGACTTATCAAATAAGGATGCAATAAGTTTATTTAAGTCTACTGCTGTATATTACATAATAGATCCTAAGGTTTATAATGGTCAAGATAAAATCAAACTAACGATTTCTGATTCAAAAGGAAAAATTAATTTAACATATGAAATTAACATTGAGATAGATAAAGAAAGATTTGTTATAAAGGATATAAATTTAGTTAATACATATACACCTTTTACGTATGATCGATCTAAAACATTTTTTGTTGGTGATTATGGTTTTGAAGATCCTAATCTGCAAGCAATCAATACAATTATTATGCATTCTGAAAAATCTTATAATGAAGATGGATCCTTATCTTTAAAATTAAATTACAAACAAAATTCTCAATTTTTTGGACAATCAAGCGGTAATGGAAGTTTTATACTTCCTGGTGGACAATATATTTCAGACTCGCTTTATGAAGCATCTAGTTCCAGTTCTGGCTACGAAACTGGCACTATAAACGTTTACATAGGCGGATGGCTACCCAATCCACAGCCCGCTACTACTTCTACATTTGATTTTTCATCGAGCAGTTCAGGGCACAGTAGTTATCAGGAACAACTATCTTGGAATTATATTTTATCGTTCGGATATTCATACTCTTATATGAAATTTAACTGTACTGTTTATCCTGGGAGTCCGTATTGTTCTTGGGGAGAAATTGATGAAGTTACCATAGCAGAAGGATCTTATGTAAAACCGGGTAGTGCGTATTACTTTGGTTTTGGTTATTCGAACATTGAATATAATATAGACTCGGGTCTTCTAATTATAAAGGATAATAAGTTAATATTCAAAGTAGCGAAATACGGTTCATATTATATGAGCGGTTTTGCTTCTTACTCGGAAGGAGCAATGATTACTAAAAATTTGGATTTGTATAACCCATACCCACCAGATGCCTTACCTGAAATTGCAGGTAATGGAACTATTATTACTATATATCATTATATTGAACGTTCTCCAGATTATATATCTTCTTCATTTTCAAGTGAAACTTCCCAAAACTACGGGTGGACTATATTTGAACAAGTAAGCGAATATAATTTAACACAACTTCAACCTATTGAAATAACCGAATCTCCAACGCTATTAATCTCTTTAGATAGTCGGCAAGCTATGGTAGATGAAGAGATAACAGGATACATTATAAGCTATGGAAAAAATGCTATAGGTTCAACAGTATCTTTAAATGCATATGTAGAATTTAATAATACGAAAGTTCCTGTTACAGTAAATCCCAACAAGTTAACAGTAAGTGAAGGTAAAAATCCTTCATTTACTTTGAAAAAGCCAAGTTATGCAACTTTGCGCTCCAAATTTGGAGAAAACATGCCTACAAGACTAACTGTAACAATAAATGCAATAGATTCAAGAGGAGTAAACGCTACCGAATACATTATTTTGAACGCAAGAGGATATTTCATTGTATTGGATTTCAAGGATGTAGATCTAAACATTCCTAACGATCCTTGGAAGTCAAATGTGCTTGAAGATGCCTTATTGATCAATACAACTAAGCCCTTACAAATTATGGGATTTTTCTTATACATTAGCATATTAGAAAAAGGGACTATGAAGGAAGTATATAAAGATGAGGTTAAAAATTCTCGTTATGTAATAATTTATGATCCTAGTGTTTTCGAAAAAGGTAAAACTTACATTTTGAATTACACGTTATATTATTTTAATGGTAAGCAATTCAAGGTTATAGATGCAGCTATAGATATAAAGATACCTGATCAAATACCTGAAGATAAAAATTATGTTAAATATAGTGTTTACGTTCCTCATTCATTGTTTATGAGGTATCAGAAATATGCTGACGCATTAAAAGGTAACGATCAGAAGTATAAGATTCTACTTGCTGATCCTAAGTTGGTATTAGATTATCCACTTCGTAGTTTGCTTACTTATATTTTAGCTATAGCGAATGAAGATTATAGACCCTTTTTCACTGCTCTCTATAATTCACTTGACGATATCAAATATCATATTGGTCCTAAAATAGCTCTTCCAGAAATATTGACGGAAGATGCAAAAGATTCAGAACTCGCAATTTTTTCACAACCCTTCAACTTTAGAGATTTAAACTATAGACTTTATGAAGATGGATTTCACGATCCTGCAAACTATTGGAGCAAGCTTTCAAAAGTAATAATTTTAGAAGCTGAAATGCTAAGAAATTACAAGTATGCTGAGTCATTAACTTTGATTGTAGCTAGAATTGCTGCTTTGTTAATAACCTTAGAAATGTTTCAAAACAATTATATAAAAGATTCTAGCAACGGTAAACCAGATAAGATAAATCTATTTACTTGGTTTGAGAAAAAGTTTGGAGCGATCGATAAAAATAAATTAAACATGTTAAACAAATTGGACGCATTTAAAATAGGCGCGCTTACGACAGAAGGTGCATTATTAACGATATTAAACCTTCCATATTTAAAAGATGCAATCATGACCCCTATTATTAATAACTTCCTTTCAAAAGTTGTTGGAAAGGAAAATGTTCCAATTTTAATTGCACTATCTTTTAAAATTATAAGATTTTCACTTACTGCCTTTTTAAGCGAAGGTAGGCTTGCCGGAGATTTTGCGTTCGAAGTCATATTCCAAGTCATTTCTTTTATAATTGCACATATTTTGATGATGATTCACAACTTCTTCAATCAACTTCTTGTTTTTATTGAACTGGGAAGAGTTAGTTTGGCGAATTTGCTTCCAACATTTAATGTATTGCAAGGTGCTTTTATTGTCAATCAATTCAGAGATTTCTCTTACTCAGAATTGAGAAAACAAATAGTATTACCGGTTAGTGAATCTTCATGGAATAAAAGAAATGAACAAAAAGGCGTAGCAGATTTATCTCCTTACAGTTATTTTGAAACAACCTTCTATGCTGCCGCAGATGCTTATCTTGTTGTTGACTCTATAACTGGCATGATAATTTCAATCGTTAGAGGGTTTGATGGCATAAAATTTAAGTTAGGTGCAAAAGGGGTTGAAAATGGCAAAATTGCAGAAAAAATCCTCGACTTATCGAAAATTCTCAGTGGCCAGTTTAAACTTAACATAGGAGGTAAACAAATTGGGGCAAATAATGGTGCAGGATTTACTAAAAAAGATATAACAAGATTTTATTTAGCTTTCATAGCTGGAATGTTAGTGGATAATATCATTAAACTTGGCTGGATCTATACTTTCTATCTCTTAATAATATACAGCAACATCTTAACTGAAGCGCTTGCTACTTTAGCCTTTCCGCTTCAAGCTGCGTTACCTCTAGTCGTATTTATCAAAGCTGCACAAGTTAATAAAAAAGGCGTCGAAAAGAAATCTCAAGAAACTTTGGAGCTCAGTGATGAAGATGCGAAATCTTTGAAATCTTTAGCTGATGAAATTAGTTCTTCGGGCTCGAAATTAAACGATATGATCAATACCTTCTACTATGATTCGAAATTCTTCGAAGAGTTAATAGGTTATTTAAGGGATGCTGATTTATTGCTTATTAGAAGTTACTACAGGATAACCGATGCTAATGGCCAACTAAAAATGCAAGAATTAAAGATTTCATATGAAAATGAATTCGCCGATCTAATGCTTTTGCTCTTCGCAATTGTAAATGCACCATCTTCAAGAAGCTTAGCTTTAGAAACAGAATATATAAGCAGTAAAATCAATTCTATTGCTGGAATATTGTATAATGCTTCAAGGTTAGTAAACAATGCAACAATAAATAACTTGACATTAGGAAAAATAGGCCCTCTGGTAGTTGTAAATCCTTCAGATGTTTTTGTTAATTTCTATCCTATAACAAACAAAATTAATGTAATCATTTCAAATGTAGGAGATGAAGATGTTAACGTCAATCTTAAACTTTTAGAAACTAACGCAACTGGAAGCTATAGCTCAAATGTAGTGAGTCTAAAAGCTAGAAGTACTGAGGTGATAACTTTAGAGCCTATAAAGAAAGCTAGTAATTCTGAATCAGTAGATGCGATTTTATTAGTATATGTTAATGATCAATTGCTCTATGATTTAATGATAAATATTCCATTAACTCTTGGCCCATACAGTGCAAGCAGTAATGGAATTGAAGTTTATAGCGACGGTCCTGTTTCCATATCCGATAAAGGAATAAGCGTTATAAATTCTACTCTAGTACAAATCTTGCTACCTAAAGGCGATTCAAGATACGTTGCATTACTTGATGGTAAAATGATAAGGTCTGCAGAAATTTACGGTGATAATTATACTATATTAGCTGTAGCTTTCAATAAACCTGTTTCAGGGATTATAACTTACAAAAGTATAAAGCAAAATGTTGAATATTTGGAAGGAACAGGTACCGTTAAAGGAAAGACGGGCGTTACAATAGAATCAAGTGGAGCTTTCCAAGCTCAGGTATCTTTGCTCTATGATAATCCTTATCCAGAAGCTTCTCTCGAAGGCTCCAGTAAATACAAAATAATTTCAATTGATCTTCTTAGTGCGCAAGCTGGTTATGTAACTGTTAAGATATCTTACGAAGATTTAGGCATATCTGATCCTTCACAGATACGATTGTATAAGTACAATGCAACCTCAGAAGCCTATCAAGAAGTTAAAAACTATCAAATTGATACAAATGAAAAAGTAGTGATATTTACTTTAAGGCCAGGCGATCCAGTTTTCGCTTTGACTAGTGGTGCTATTAATACAGGAGGACCAAACCAATCTGGATGGCAATTCTCAATGAACATATTCGATATTAAAACCATGCTATTGATTCTGGTAATTGCAATGCTTGCTGTTGTTACAGTGCTTGTAGTTAGAAAAGCAATTCTGAAGAAACACAAAGAACAATAATTTTTTAACCCTATTATTTTTTAATTAAAGCTAAAATATCTTCTATCTATTTATGTTAACTCCGAAAAATTGTAAAATATCTAAAAGCAATTTTTATAAAACTTCAAAGATTTACCACTATTTTGTCTGAGTATAACTATTAAGTTATCTGCCCTCGTTCTCTTATAAGCCAACGAAAATTAAATTTTTAGCGTCACCCTTAAAGGAATAAAGCTATGGTACTAAAAAAGGACATACTGAATACTAAGTCGACTTATGTAAAAAATCAATTACCATGATACTGCTGTGGCTATAATAACAATTAACAAAATTATTAAAAACTATAAAAATTAAATTTGAAAGTTTAAGCATAAATGTTTTATTCTGTTAATTTCTATTTACATTTTAAGAATATTAATATTTGAAATAAGAAGAATTGTTATATTTATCATCAAAGATTTTATGTAAATATAATTATTTTTACATTATCATGAATAACATATGGAACATCTACGATATCATCACTTATTTGAAGATCTAAGTTTTGTCCTTTCTTTTCATCTTTGCTAGAATAATTGTTCTTATAATTTCCACTGGAACAGCCATTATCCCAATTACTTATCGAAGAAATAATATTTGAATTAATCATTGAATCATCAGTAACTTGACGACTGGTATTATAAAATTATTACTTATTATTATTTTTTAGATAATATTCTGTGTATAACTTTGGACACGAATTCCATATTCGTTATACTTTATGTTATCATAATTGATCGTGTTGGTAATAGATCGTATTAAATATACTTCCATCTTTTTCGATGATACTGCTTACTTAATAACCTTTAACAATCTTAAAACTAATGGATAAGTTTAACAAGCTTGAAATAATTATGAAATAAATGCAATTCCAACATTGTTTTCCTATGGCTAGTAGTTATTTTATTTCTATTTTTTTTGGAGTGATGGTTTATATATACTCCAATAGCCATGTAAAAATATAGGAAAAATTCTATGTGGGGTAAAATATTACATTCAAACTACAATATATTAGAGGAATGATACTTTATTTAAATCAGAAAGAATAAAAAAAATTTAAATAGTAGAAAATAATTAGTATTCAAAATGACAGGCGTAGATTATTCAAAGAAAATTACGATAATAGAACAACAGTTCTCAAAAATGGATCCAAAGTTAGCAGAAGAATTAATACAACGAATAGAGTATATTAGTAAAAATCTTCCTATCGTACCTAGGATTAGAAAGAGAGATTATATAATCGCAGCAATAATTAACGTGGCATTGTTAATTGCGTATTTTACTGTAATACTTATTTAATATGACGGAGAAAAGTAGAGTTTCGGCTTGGTTTTCTATCCTTCCTACTCTGGCAAAGGAAAGACCTTATGGTTTTCTGGATATGTTAGCTGTGCAAATAATATTCGGTATAGCTGCTTGGTATTTTCTGTTAGGAGGATTAGTTGGACTTTATATACCTGCGTCATGGGCCATAATTACAATTATATTTGGAAATCAATTTCCTTTATATCTTATATCATTGACATCATTATATTCTGCTAGATATGGTGTAGATCAGTGGATTGCTTCAAGGGCCATATTAGGATATAGATTTAACGATATAATATTAATTCTATTTTACTTAGGTTCTTCTGCTGGTTGGATAGCATACGCCGCATTATTAACTGGATATTCAGTACAGAAGATAAATTTAGCTTTACAGGGACCTTCTGTACTATCAGATCCCTATTGGGGTCCAGTAATAGTAGCCGTAATTGCAATTCTACTGGGTTGGTACCATGCGTATAGGGGTCCTAAGAGTTTAATACATATATTTAGAGTAGGTGCTATATTCTTGTTAGTTGTGTTAGGTTATCTTATGTATTATATTCTTGTTACAGTAGGAACCACTAAGGTGTTTACAATGGCGCCACCACATTCTGTAGTTGAAGACTTTGGAGTGCCACCGGATATGGCAAAAAATTGGGCACTAGCATTAACATTGGAATGGAATGTGGGTCTTGGTTTTTCCTGGGCCTTTTGGTATGGCCAGTGGACAAGATTAGCAAAAACTGAAACCGCCGCTTATCATGGAACACTTTGGGGTTGGGGGCTCATGTCTGTTGTGGCGGGAGTCTTTCCTGCGATGGCTGCACTGGTGATAAATTCATCTGATCCAACTGATTGGTTCGTAGCTATGGGTACAGGTTATGCATATTTAGGTTTAGTCTTATTTGCAGTTGCAAATATCACTGCAATAATGACTTTAATTTATCCGCTCTCAATCACCACTGTTAGTAGATTCCCGAGATTGAAATGGTCACACGCAACAATGATTTTTGCGATAAGTGGCATTCTTGTTTCAGTTATTCCAGGAGTATTTCAGAACTACGGTACTTATCTAACAATTATTTCTCTCATATGTGGTGTTTACGGCGCTTTAATGACAGGCGGTTATTTATTGACTAGAGGAAATCTTTCTATAGTTGATATGTTTAATATGAACAAAAGTTCAAAATATCATTATAAAGGAGGATTCAGTATACCAGCAGTTGTTGCTACAATAATTGGAATTATATTTTATGTAATCACATTAAACCCATTTACTTTTCAAAGTATGGACGGACTTTTCCCCTATATAACGGCTGGCATGCCGACCTATTTACTCACGCTTGCTATTTTCCTATTACTATCAAAGATACTAAAGCAATCACCACCAAGAGAATTCTAGTTTTTAAAAAACTCATTTTTTAGTTATAATTTTTCTAGTTTTTAATTTTTTATACACTCATTATCTGAAAATTAGCATAATAAAATTATCAAAAGAGCAAATATTGGTTAAAAAGAAAAGAGAAAATTTTATTGGAACTTACGAAATCAAATTTCTACATAATATGTGTAATCAACATAAAAACTATCTGCAAAATTATAATAATGAACACTGATAATAGAGGCCACCGAAGCAATTTAGGAATAATAGTATAGATTGTAGAAATGTTATCGCATAACTTATCTCCTATATAATATGGTAAAAAGTCAGAAGTAATAATATCTTAGACAGAAAAGCTTTGATGTTATCTGAAGATTTTGTAGCTATTGAGTTATGCAATATTGTATGATAATTGTATTGAAAAGCTAAACAAATAAAATTATAAAAATAGATACAATAAAACATATCTCATTTTTCTGTATTTCTTACATTATATTAATATATACTAGATCATTGAACGCCATTTAGATAAGAAAGTAAATATATCCGCAACGTCATAAAGTATGAAATAAAGATAAAATCTTAGTTTTTGAAGTATTATATAATAGTATATAGATAAAACTTATTACATTCAAAAATTATACTTTTCATACTTAATTTCCGTAAAGAATTAAAAATCAATTTTTCGTCCAACTCTTACTAAATAAAATAAAGATCGAAAAATCCGCGAATTCTCTACAAATTCAGGAAAATAAATTTCAAAAAAAGAGTTTTCAAATATATTATTTAGTGATTTCTAAAAAATAGTTTTTGTCTGAAACGTCTTTAAAAAAGAGAGTTAAGAAATAAAATAAGCTACATTAATAAATACAGTTCTTACATTCGAAACAAACTTCCGGAAATTTGAAAGAATTACATTAATAATACAGGTATAATTGGCTTAACGAACTCTTGTAAGTAGGGTTATCAGGCGTGACTGTAAGGTCCCAATTAATTAATGTATGAGATAAGACATTTCATGATAAATACAAGTATTCCAAATTATAGTAACGATAAATTAAGATTGCAATGCATAAATTAGCGAATACTCAGACTACTTGTTATCGCAGATCTTTAAAAACCTATCCATATATGATATGGAGAATTATACAATGAATCTAAAAATTTTAAATATATGTAAGTTAAGTTAAAAGTATGGTAGAAAAGGTAGTAACGGTTTCAGAAACTGTTACAGAGAAATTACGAAAAATCGTAGGAGATGAAAACGTACTTGTAGAACCTCACCATCGTCTTTTAAGGGCAAGAACACCTACCCCTTTTCCCATGCATGTATGGTATGAACATATGCCTGCTATTGTCGTGCTTAATTTAATTAGAAGGATAGTTAAGCAATCTTTAGGTTAAATGACATATTATCTACAGTTTCCTCATTTATTCTTAACTAAAGATTTATATATAATAGTCCTCATATTATTTGTTTTTGTTATAATCACAAATCTGACCGGATTTATGATTATTTTTAAAAGAGTTTTTAATAGCATAAATGAATTTATTAGTTTAATAAAGCAATTAAGTCTTATAAATTTAAAAAATCTATACAAATATTGGATATTACAAAAAAAAGTATTGAAAACAAAAAGGGGACGTATTCATCTATTTATATATATAGGTATTGCAATATTATTTGCCGGTACGAATATAAGGGCATTTGACTACTATGTCTATGAAGGACTTATTAGTGGAACCTCTTACGTAATATTCAAGCTTTTTATGAACGTAGGTGGAATTATGCTACTATTTGGTATAATAAGTTTAATCATAATTAGAATAAAAACGAGACCAAGGGAATTGACTTATAATTTCATAGATTGGCTTTTCTTAGGAGGTCTTCTATATATAGGTGTTACCGGCTTTATTATGAGTGGTATTGTAACAATTCTTATAAATAGACCTTACTGGGTTGATCCAATTGGCTTTTTATTTGGTTCCTTAATAAGCCTAATAGTAAAAAATGAGATCGAACCTTTTTATAGAATTCTATGGTTAACACATCTGTTCTTGTCACAGTTTTTAATAATTCTAATACCTTGGACAAAAATAGGTCATTGGTTTTACTCGTTTTTTAATATATTATTTTCAAGAAAGAATGTGTCAACATTGAAACCTGTTATAAATATAAACGAAAAAATTGAGAAAGGCGAAAATTTCGGTGTAATAAATTTAAAAGATTTTTCGTGGAAGCAAAAACTTGATTTTCTTTCTTGCACATTTTGCGGAAGGTGTGAAACTAAATGTCCAGCTTTTAATTCAGGTAAACCCCTAAGTCCTGCAAAGCTAATACAAGCATTAAGAAAAACGTTAATAGAGGGGCAAAATGATAATGTTGTACCTAATATACTGGATGCAGATATAATATGGTCATGTACCACGTGCATGGCATGTGTATATGAATGTCCGGTTCTAATTAATCATGTTGAAACTATAATAGAACTCAGAAGAGGACTTATAAGTAAAGCAGAAAATATTCCAGATCAAGCGACTAATACATTAAACAATGTAATGCGTAGCGGAAATACTTACGGTTTGAGCTATTACGATAGAGAAGAATGGATTAACATGCTTATTAGTAAATACGGAATTGAATATGCTGAAGAGGGTAAGGAATTCGACTTTATTTATTGGTTAGGTTGTAATATTAATTTCGATCAATCTCAACGAGAGAATGCAGAAGCGTTGATACACATATTAAGAAAATTGAATTTTAGAATAGCAATATTGAAAGAAGAAATATGCTGTGGCGAACCTATACGCAAAATAGGGGATGAATATACCTTTGTTAATAATGCTAAGCAAATTTTCGAAACTTTGTCAAAATATAAATTTAAATGTCTCATTCTTTCATGTCCACATGGCTATAATACTTTTAAAAACGACTATTCAGTACTGGGCTATGAACTTAACGTTAAACATTATGTTCAAGTTCTTTATGAATTAATTGAGGAAGGAAAATTAAAGATATCTAAGAAATTTAAAGACGAAATTACTTATCACGATCCTTGTTATCTATCTAGATGGAATAATATATATGAAGAGCCGCGTAAAATTTTGAAAAGCGTTGTAGAAAAAATAAACGAAATGAAGAGAATTAAAACTAATTCTTTTTGTTGTGGTGCTGGAGGCGGGCAATTATTTTACCAAATCTCTAGTGGTGAGCGAACGAGTAAAATTAGGGTTAAAGAAGCCGCCGAGACAGGAGCTAAGACCCTAATTGTAGCCTGTCCCTTCTGTTATTCAATGCTGAAAGGTGATGCTGAAGAAATGGGTATGATAATAAAAGATTTAGCAAAATTGATTGCTGAAAGCATGGAGGAAAATTAGTTTTATTGGTAAAATTAGTGTAATATTTCTTCTAGATTAGTTTTGAAAAATAAATTGTCATTTTAGAATTTAAGCATTTCAATATTAATTTATTAAGATAATATTTATTTCGTATTAGGATTTAAGATGATCAATACTTCCCTTTTTTAAATATATAATAGTGCCGTTTGGAGGAATGCATCTCATGAATTTTTAACCATTGTTACGCAAGCTAGAACTTTTACATTTAATAGAGTCATAAGGATAACGTCTTTTGATATCATATTAATTACGTTAGCTTCAATAGTTACTTATATCATATTATACTGTATAATACAAAGGTTCTATTTCCTTTACTTTAGGTTTCTGTATACAAATTGATTTAAATATAAACTTTAAACGTTTCATATAAATTACTTTTCAAACCGTTCACGATTAATTAATATTTTTTATTGACATTCAACCTTAATTTGTATAAGAAAAAGTTGAGTATATAAGGCTAAAAACTATAATATATTAGATGGAGCCTCAAATATATTCTTTAAAGGAAAAAACCATTACAAGGGCGGTCCCCCATAGAGATCCTATAATAATAAAAAGAGCTTACGGAACTAAGATAGAAGATATTAATGGTAACATATACATTGATTTATACTCAGGAATATCTACTAACAATCTAGGACATTGTCATCCAGAAGTTGTCGAAGCAATTGTAGCTCAGGTAAAACAATTTATGCATATCTCAGCAACTTACTACCACTATAACGAAGTGATGTTAGCAGAGAAACTATTAGAAATGGCTCCAAAATCCTTATCTAAAGTTTTCTTTTGTAATAGTGGAAACGAAGCAGTAGATAGCAGCGTTAAGTTTTGTAAGATTTATTCGAGAAAAAAGGGAAAAAACGGTTTAGTTTTAATATCCTTAGAAGGTTCTTTTCACGGAAGATTCGGTTTGACCCTATCATTGACGGGCCAAAGAAAGTTTAAGAAAAACTTAGGTAACTATGCAATATATCCTGGAATTATTCATGCACCATGTCCTTATTATTATCGTTATGGGGAGGGACTTGACGAACAAGAATTTGGTATAGCATGCGCAGATAAGGTTGCTGAGATTATTGATCATTATACAACAGGGGATGTTGCAGCGGTTATAGCTGAACCCATCCTAGGTGAAGGTGGAATTATAGTACCACCAGATACATACTTGCCCAGATTAGCAAAAATATGCAAAGAGAGAGAAATCCCAATTATAATCGATGAGGTACAAACTGGTTTTGGAAGAACTGGAAAAATATTTGCTTGTGAACATTGGAATATATTACCAGATGTGATGGCTTTAGCGAAAGCATTAGGAGGTGGATTACCTTTAGGAGCCGTCTTAATAAGTGAAAAGATCGATGAAGCATGCGAACCAGGTGATCATTTTAACACTTTCTATGGTAATCCTGTTTCCTGTGCCGCTGCAATAGCAACGATAAATGTTTTATTGAGGGAGAGATTATACGAGAACGCGCAAAGGATGGGCTCCCTCATTATAAAAGGATTAAAAGAAGAACAAGAAAAATTTCCTTTCGTGGGTGATGTAAGAGGAAAAGGTCTAATGATTGGGATAGAAATTGTTAAAGATAAAACCACGAAAGAACCGGCACCTCAATTAGCAGAGGAAATAAAGATAGAGATGAGGAAAAGAGGTTTTTTAATAGGAGTTGGAGGGATTTTCAAAAATGTTGTGAGGATTCAACCTCCTTTAATCATAAATGAAGAGGAAACTCAAAAGGCTATTAACGGATTGATCGAAAGTTTTAAAAAAATATATAATGCAAATATGTAATATTTATAATTTTATATTTACTGTATTTACTTTAAAAGAGCAGGGGCAACTTCCTCTTTAAGCAATTTAGCTTGTTCCACGAAATCAGGTAGACCTGGAATATTTCTTCCCGTGAAAAATTTAACTATAAAAGGATCAATAATACAACTGATTAAATGAGAAACACCATACGGTATGAAGTTTTTCTTTAATTTATTGATGATGTCATCAGGAGATCCAGCTAATGAAAGTTTTTCAACAATATCTGACGTTGTCAACTTAATTACAGTATCTACATCCCCTCTAAAGAAAGCATCATTAATTTCTTTAACAGATTCTGGATCTATGCCATGCATCTTTAGTTGTCTTGCCGGCATGCTTGGTATATAAAATCCTACAATTGTTTTGGCCGCTTCCTTTGCGGCATCTGCATTTTTTGCGACAGAAACTACAGACCAACTTCCTAATTCGAGTTCCTCTAGTCTTCTTCCAGCTCTACTAGCACCATTTTTAAAATTCTCATATACATCTTTCCAAAACTCAGCACTATAACCTAAAGCAGGTATAAGACCGTCAGCAATTTCACCCGCCAACTGAAAAGACTTGGGTCCTCCCATTGCTCCCATATAAAGCGGGACTTTTCCATGAGGCCTAGCTGATGTAAATAAGCCTGTGTATCTGAAATGTTTACCCTCGAAAGTTATTTTTCCTTCATTAAGTAGAGTTCTTATAACATTAAAAGCTTCTCTCATACGTTGCATTGGTCTAGTGTTCTCCCATTTTACATGATATTGTTGAAGCATAATTAAATTACCGATACTAATGATTGCCGCAACCCTACCTGCGCTTAATTCGCTTAGAGTTGCCAGCATTTGAGCAATATGAGTAGGATCACGTAAATATATATGTGTAACTGCAGGACCCATTATTATTCTTTTGGTTTCCCTTGCCGCAGCGGCCATAATTATCCAGCAGTCTTTATGGTATGTTTCATCGACAAACCAAAAGCCATGAAGGCCCAACTCATCCGTTTTTTTCATCAAAGCTAATATTTCTTCTACAGGATGCTCGGGTAGTACAACAACGCTTATTTTAAACATTAGTATAATAATTTATTAAAGCTATATAAATTTTATGTAGCAATCTTAGATAGCTTTATTCAAACAATGAATATTAATAAAATTTATTTTAAAACTTGCCATTTCAATCATTCAGCTAGAATAATAGTATACCTAAATAAATATTTCAATATAATAAAAGTTTCACGGGACTAAAGCATCTAAAAAGGTGAAGTCAAATCGAACTTTTCTCTAATTATTTAAAAAGATTTTTTAGAGTTGACCAAATAGCTACTAATTTTTCCTTAATCAAATCTTTTCATTTCTCACTTTTCTGTTTGAAGTTAAAAAATAGATTGAATTCTCAAGTAAGCTTAAAATAAATTCTTCAAAGCTAATAAGCTTTAAAAATATCTGTTTCTTCTATATGTTGGTTAGGGATGATTTTATTTCTTTTAAATAACCAGCCTACTTATTTTAGTGTGAACTTTTTTGCTAAAATTAATGCTTCCTGGCACCTTTAATACTGTAATCACAAGAGAGAAACTATAATATTGATTTAAGAAAAATTCTAGAAGCTTTTCAGCCAGTTAATTTCATTATAATAAATTTATATTTAAAAAAAATATATTCTATATGCTGCCAGAAATAGAACCATTGAAAAAGATGTATATAAATGGAGAATGGGTTGAGGCGGAAAATGCTGCAACATTCAATGTATTTAATCCTTCTAAAGGGGAAATATTAACAAAGGTAGCAAAAGCTAGTAGAGAAGATACTAAAAAGGCTATAGAGGCTGCTAGAGAGGCATTCGATAAAGGTCCTTGGCCACGAATGACCCCTGCAGAGAGATCAAAAATAATATGGAGAATTGCAGATTTGGTTGAGCAAGAAATGGAAAAAATTGCTATGTTAGAAACACTGAATCAAGGAAAACCTATAAAATTATCTAAAGATTCTGATTTGCCTACAGGAATAGATAACATAAGATTCTTTGCTGGTGCTTGTAGAAACCTTGAAGGAAAGGCGGCATATGAATATAATGGATTAGGAACATGGATTATAAGAAGGGAGCCTATAGGAGTTGTAGCTTGTATTACCCCTTGGAATTATCCTTGGATGATGGCTGTATGGAAAGCTATTCCTGCATTGGCTGCAGGAAATACTGTGGTTATTAAACCGTCAAGCTTTACGCCATTAACAACACTTGAATTTGCAAAAATTATAGAAAAGGCAGGAGTACCTAAAGGTGCTTTTAATGTAATAACAGGACCAGGAGCCGATGTAGGTGAGGCACTAATACTAGACCCAAGGGTGGATGTTGTTGCTTTTACTGGAGACACTTTAACAGGTAGACGTATTATGGAGCTTGCTTCAAGAACGGTAAAACGTGTTCAACTTGAATTAGGGGGCAAGGCGCCTTTTATAGTATTCGAAGATGCCGATATAAATGCTGCTACCGAAGGAGCTGTTGTAGGGAGTTTTGTAAACAGCGGCCAAGATTGCACAGCCGCTACAAGGATCTATATTCACGAGAGTGTATATCGAAAATTTATTGATCTCTTTGTAGAAAAGATTAAAAAGATAAGAATTGGAGATCCTACAAGAAAAGATACAGACATGGGTCCATTGGTTTCCGAAGCCCAGTTAAGAAAGGTTGAAAACATGGTAGCTTCAGGAATAGAGGAAGGAGGAAAATTAGTGATTGGAGGCAAAAGACCTAACTTACCTCCACCATTCAATAAAGGTTACTTCTATGAGCCTACATTGTTTATCGACGCTGAACAAAAAATGAGAATAGTACAAGAAGAAATATTCGGTCCTGTGGTTGTTGCTATGCCTTTTTCCACTTTAGACGAAGCAATAGAAAAAGCAAACGATGTTATATACGGTTTAGCTGCATCCATTTGGACAAGGGATGTAACTAAAGCTATGAAGGTTGCAGCCCAGCTAAGATTTGGAGATGTATGGGTCAACGATCATTTACCCTTAACTTCCGAAATGCCTCATGGAGGTTTCAAACAAAGCGGGTTTGGTAAAGACATGTCTGCATATACTTTTGACGATTATACCGAAGTTAAATTTGTATACATAGATGTAACTGGCCAGGTAAGAAAACCTTGGTATTACACTGTATATGGAGATTAAATGCGAATAGAAATAACAGAAAAAGCTGAAGAAGTTATTCGGAATTTAAGGCAGAAATATCCAAAACTATCAATTGTAATAGAGCCTACAAGTTGTTGTAGCAATAGTTCAATTTTTGTCAGAGAGGATGCTCCGGCTGGGAATGTAAAATTTTTAAAAGAAATAGGGGGTATACAAATATACCTAGATGTGGGTTTAACGCCTTTATTAAATTTCAATCGTCTCTTAATTGACGTGGTAGATTTTACAGATGATAGCTTATCACTAGAAACTAACTTAAATAAAAGACTTATTCTGATAGCTGAGAAAAATTAGCTTTTATATCCTAAAGCTTTTATTTAACTAACCTGAAAAAATCTTTATGATTATATTTTTTGGAAATAGTATATTAAAGTTAAATAAGAATATAAGTATGGTAAATAGTTTTTCCTATTTTATTTATTACTTTTCACAGAAGACGATAAAATAATTAATAAAGTTTTTTTGTGGTTTTACGTAAAAATAATTTTATATCAAATAAGTTTATTATGTCAAATACAAAAAGAAATTATTAATATTTCGCATAAAGTTAGTAAAAAGTTAGTAAAGATTAGCTTTTTTAATATCTCATTACCTTTATATTTTTTGTAGTGAGGTTAATTTGGCTGTAGTTTTAATGCGGATACTTGTTCTTCATTTTTTACCAATTTCTAGGTTGTAGCTATGCTGTCTGATTTAATATTCTAAATATAGTTAAATTTGACATCGATAATAACATTGATATAAAATGTTGATGTTATTTTTCTATTGGCATTTTGGTATTGACTATTACAAGATGAGCCGAAAAGGAAAAGTGTTGTGTATCAATAAACATTAAAAAGTTGATAATTTGCTGCTATATGATATATAAAATTTTTTAGTCCTACTTCTTTTGTTAGTATCCTTACTGCGCCATCTTTGATTACAAGTCCATTTTTAGTTTATTCGAAGTCACGAACTTGTCTTCAATAGAGTTTTCCATTTCTATTATTACCATGACAGGTTTCAGAGAAATTAGACCTAAAAGATATTAGTAGAAATTCTAAATATAATTATCGAGTAAGTTTCAATATATAGCTGTATTTGCTACAATAATGAATGTGTATTATATCTAACAATCAAACTTAAAACTTTTGATAATATAAGGGAATTATTTATATTAGTCGGTATAGACATGCTAACATACTTTGTTACGTTAGCCTTTTTTGTGCTGTTTATAAGAGACATTAAAGCAATAATTTTTTTATATAATATAGTAAGAATTTTTATTAATGAAAATATTGGTTTTAGCTAAGCCTACTTTTGACACAACTTTGTTAAGAATAGATGCCAAAAGAAATGAAATAATAACTAAAGGTGTACCTTACCATATTAATGATCATGATAAATACGCCTTAGAAGTGGCTTCGTTAATAAAACAAAAATTTCCAAATACACAAATAATTGCTGTTGGAATAGGGGACAAGGAAAGTAAAGATTCGATGAGAGAAGCCATTGTAAGAGGCGCAGACGAGGTTTATTTTATCGAAAAGATTCATAATATAAAATATGAACCTTTTATATACGCTCATATGTTAGCAGAGGTTGTTAAAAAGCTAAATCCTAACTTAATTTTATGCGGTACTTTAAGTGAGGACTATGCATCCTCTGCGACCCATATTTTTCTTTCAGAAATTTTAGAATGGCCTATTATTACAAATGTTATAAATGTAGCTGAAATAAGTAGCAATTATGTAATATTGGATAGAAAGAGAGAAAATATCATAGAAACATTAGAATTACAACTACCAAGCATTATATGTGTTACTAGTGGTATAATTACATTGAAAGCGGTAACTCCAATACAAATTATGCGAATACCTAGGGATAAGATTAAGACTTTTGATCAAATTAAATTAAATATCGATAATACCATGGATGTTTTATCATTGATCCCTATACAAAGCACTCAAAGAAAAAGAATACTTATAGATGGGGAAAAGAATATTGATGAAGCTGTTAAGTTACTAATCGACAATTTAACTAGGGAGGGATTATTATGAGCGAGAATATCAAATCCATAATTATTTCGGATAATCATATCAATTTTCTTAAGGAATCTTTAACTTTTGCTAATAAGAACGGCATTAGACCATCATTAGTAATATATAATTCTGAAAAAGAGTTGGAATTAGCTAAAGAATACGGTGCAAATTACGCAATAAAGATTGAAAATAATAATTATATTGATAAACTATGCGGTATCATTGGAACTGTTGCTGAAATATATAAGAAATATAATTTTGAATTAGTAATTTTACCAAATACAGTTCTAGGTTTCGAATTAGGACCAAAACTAGCTATGAAATTAAATGGTTCTTATATTTCAAATGTAGCGGGATATGATATAAAAGATGGCTTATTATTATTTAAAAAATTAGTTTATAGTGGTATTGGTATAGAATTAATAAAACCTAAACGATTTCCTGTGATATTTACCATTAAAGAAGGATTTGAAGAACCTATACCTTCTCCTAATCCTTTAATTAGAACTTTAGAAATTGAAAAATATTTTGATAGTAAGTATTCCAAAGGAATAAAAGTCATAAAGCATGAAGAAATCAATGTAGTAGATATTAGGAGTGCAGATAAACTGATAGTTATAGGAAGAGGAGTAAAAAATAAAGATGATATAAGAATGATAAAAGAATTAGCCGATTTAATAGGTGCTGAAATAGGTGGAAGTAGGCCTATTGTTACGGATTACAAATGGCTTGAAGATTATAGACAAGTAGGATTATCTGGAATAACCGTAAAGCCTAAATTATATATTGGAGTTGGTGTATCTGGTCAAATTCAACATATAATGGGTATGAAAAACTCAAAAATAGTTGTTGCAATAAACAAGGATCCTAATGCGCCTATAAGAGAATACTCAGATTATTTTGTAAAAGCTGATCTTTATACATTTATTCCTAAGCTAATCAAGGAATTAAGTCAAGCATATAAAAAATTTTAAATATATGTAAGTTAAGTTAAAAGTATGGTAGAAAAGGTAGTAACGGTTTCAGAAACTGTTACAGAGAAATTACGAAAAATCGTAGGAGATGAAAACGTACTTGTAGAACCTCACCATCGTCTTTTAAGGGCAAGAACACCTACCCCTTTTCCCATGCATGTATGGTATGAACATATGCCTGCTATTGTCGTGCTTCCTTCAAGTACTCAAGAAGTTGTTGAAATTGTTAAACTTGCAAATGAATATAAGATACCCATAGTCCCTAGAGGGGGAGGGACAGGTCTTAATGATGGAGCAGTTCCTTTGTATGGAGGTATTTTGGTTGATATGAAGAGAATGAATAGAATACTTGAAATCGATGAAGAAAATATGACAGCTACAGTTCAACCTGGAATTACTGCTATGGAATTGAATTTGGTATTAGATAGGTATGGTCTTTGGTATCCCGATGATCCTGCTTCTTATGGAATGTCGGTAGTAGGAGGTAGAATAAACACCAATGGATGGAGTTTAATCAGTGGTGTTGGCGGGCATGTGCGAGATCTGGTATTAAATATGACTATTGTTTTGCCAACAGGAGAAATTTTATGGGTTGGGGAAGGAGGGGGTAAGAAAATTAGAAAATCATCCGTGGGTTACAATTTAAAATACCTATTTTTTGGAGCTCAAGGAACTTTAGGTATAGTAACAGAAATTACAGTCGACTTATTTCCAAAGCCTGAAGTCGAACTGCCTGCTTTTTTTGGGTTTAATAGTTTTGATGAAGCATATAAAGCATTAGGTAAATTACAAAAAATTGGATTAAGGACTTTAGCAAGCATTGTGGTATTTGACGAAGAAAAAGTTGAATTTTTAAGAAGAGATGATGAAGCATATATACCACAACCTAAAGACATAAAATCAATCATTGCGACTGCATTATATGGTTCAGCAGTTGAAGTTAATGCGGCATCTAAAAAACTATTTGAATGGTTAGAAAAAAGTGGGGGCAGATATTTGGGCGAAGAGCTTTCTGAAGGCGACTGGGCTTCTAGACATGATCGATATCATATACCATATCATGGCAGAGACTCGGAAGGAAATGTCATATTAATGACATGGCACTGCGAAGATTCATCAATAGCTTATACAGATTTACCTTATGTTAGAAAGAGATGGCATGAAATTGCGAAAAAGTACAGAGAAAAGTATCCTAGACATTTTGATGATTGGGGAATGTTCATATACAATAATAATGCTTTCAGACCCTGGGGTGATTATTTGACAGAAATAGATATAGGAGTGAATGAATTTGAACTCAACGACGAAGTTTGGAAGGCATGGGTGAATCTTAAAAGAGAAATTTCTAATGTCACTCTAGAAGTAGGAGGAAGCATTTCAGCAGCACATGGAGCAACAAGGCCTGGTGATGTAGAATTGATACCCACTGAATTAGGTGCTCAATGGGAATTGATGAAGAAAATTAAAAAAATGCTAGACCCTAATAATATTATGAATCCAGGGAAATACTTATTAGGCGAAGCGTATAAGTGAGAACATGACTCAGTTCATTTCTATAAAGAGGCATATAAAGGAAGCAAGATGGGAAGGAATAGCAAGAGATTGCTATAATCAATTTGCGTGTTCTCACAAGATGTGCAGAACTTACGACCCAGTAGTTTTAGCTACGGGTAATGAATCTTATTCTGCTTACGGTTTCCACACATCAATATTAGCTGTAACAAGGAAGTTAGCTAAATTAGAAGATCTGTTGGATTCATTCACATATTGTTTAGAATGTGCTTCATGTGAAGTTAGATGTCCAAACACATTATTTGCAGGAGATTTTTACAAGTATGATACAACTACTATAGATATGGTAAGATTTGTTAGAAGGGAGCTATATAGTAAAGGATTAAAACCGCGAAATTGGGAAAAAGTAGAAGCATCGCTTAATAGGTTGGAAGCAGTAGGAAAAAAAGAATTAGTGGAATGGAGCAGGGATTTAAAGGTGAAAAGGGACGTTCCCAACGAAATAGTATTTTTTGTTGATACTTTTACAGCAACACAGTTAAGCAGTATAGCCAGGGATTTAACTACAATACTTAATAAATTAGGAGTTGAATTTACAGTTGTAGAGCCCGATTCTCCTTTACAACAAGAATATCTTTCCTTTAATATTGAACAGTTTAAAAAGAGCGCAAAAGCATTAGCAGATAAAGCGGTAAAATTAGGTGCTAAATACGCAATAATAATTAATCCTCATCTATTAACTTTGTTATCAAGAGAATATATTAAATATAATGAAGAAAAACTACCTTTTGAACCAATATTCTTTACAGACTATCTTTGGGAATTGTATAAAAAAGGTATATTAAAATTTGAAAAAGAAGTAAAATTAAGGGCAGCTTATCATGATCCTTGCAATTTAAGTAAGCTAAATGGAATATATGATTCGCCAAGAAATCTGCTTAAATCTATACCTGGAATTACATATATTGAGGAACATAAAGTATTACAATGGCGTTATTGTTGCGGTTTCGGTAATTATATTTTCAAAAACATAAATCAAGATGTTTCATTAAAAATAGGGAGAACAAGGGTAGAGAATGCTATAGATTTAGGAGCAGATGCGTTGGTTGTTGCATGTCCGCATTGTATGGATCAATTTACCGAGATAATTAAAACATTTAACTTAAATATACAAATATTGCATTTATCTGAATTAATATTAAAAGCTATGGCGTGAAAAATGGTGGAGGATGTAATAATTAGATATGGCAGATTTGAAATAAATCCAAAAAGATTAGAAAAAAACATAATTAAACATGATTTAATGCAGGAAATGGATGATGAAGAAAGAGAAAGGATAATTCAATGCAGAAAACTATATCTTGAATGGATGCATTTACACTTTGCTAGAAAAGTAGCAAAGCCACCGCATTCTGAATAATCTTATTCGTAATATAGCATTTTTTACAGGGAATAATATTTCAATCCTTTTTATGAGGTTAGGTGTAAAGCAAAGACCGCATCAAGCGCTAAGGTAAGGCGTAAAGCAGACTGTTTTGCAATGCCGAATTTGTCACGAGGCCTAATTCGGAGGCAAGGATTAGCGGTACGAAGAAGATAAATCCGACGTTTTGAGGACTCGTGTAACTTACTATACCAACACAAGGAACATCGTGAACACCATCTTGAAAACGCCTTATCTACGTATTAGTTGCGCGAGTTTTTTGATCATTCCCGTGGGTTCTCCAATAGTGGAAAATCAGGATTCCAACGCAAGCGATGCTGAAGAGAGCGCGAAAAACGATGCTTATCGACAAGATTGTCACACCCCAGGACACTGCTACTATGTACCAGACAGGCGACTCATTTAGGACGTAAGCTAAGACCAGGCCAATTGAGTTTCTTGATTTGATATAAGCGATGAGAAAGAGAAAATCGAAGAAGAAGATGTCGTCAGGTCTAATGTTGGTTATTCCAGCCAGCAGCGGCAAGTTGTATAAGCCGGCCCATAGCACGACGATAATGGGAATCGCGCATCTCTTGGGAATATCTTTAAGACTTTCATAGGGGAAAGCCTCAAGCAACGGAAATACAATGATTCCCCCTACAATCCAGAAGCTTACAGCGTAAAGCGGATACCAAAGTGGAGGCGAGTTGGGAGTTGGAAAGTAGAATAGCTTGAGAATTGATGCTTGCCCATAAGCATACAATCTGAAGAGAAGCGTGAGCGCATCTGGTAGAATGAACGCGTTTGCCCAAACGAATGCGCTAAGGACGCCCGTTCGTCTGAATCCTACCAAATATGGGCTCCAGTATCCTCCGGATTTGCTCAAGGTATAGACGAGCAAAAAGAGAATCGCAGCTAGGGCAAAAGTACCAGCTATTTCCCAAGCAAAACTAAGCGAGAGTACAATCTCAGTATAACCAAAAAGGTAGCCAGTCAAATAGACAACAATGTAAAAGATTGCGAGGTTGCGATAACGTTCTTTCATCCCGTCTTCCTTCTCCCTTAAGGCAGGGCAATGTCTAATATAAACATAACTTTCGATATCATCTTCGAGATATTTATTCTGAACTGGAGACCCATGGCGCTTTTGATTATTTTGAGCTTAAGAATTTATCTTTGGTTATTTAAACCTACTCTTTTACTAACAATTGTAATTTAAGATGGTTAACTACTTTAATAAGTTTAACTTTTTATAATTATGAACAATTCAAAAAAGTTTGCTTTACGCGTTAGAAAA
>Ga0208313_100091_pt1 | contig 30352 bp, 37 predicted proteins | sample OSP_15_2_FD_187142 | JGI IMG/M metagenome (GOLD analysis project Ga0208313, IMG submission 187142) | Extremophilic microbial mat communities from Yellowstone National Park, USA - OSPB_Slides-mat_host_7_15 (SPAdes) (version 2) | ecosystem: Environmental > Aquatic > Thermal springs > Hot (42-90C) >... | reverse complement strand
GCTGACCTCCTCCCCGCCCTAAAGGGCGAGGGTTCCCTTTGGGCGGGTCATTGGTTTGCGGTTTACCGCCTTCATTCTCATCACCTCATAGCTGGTGGGATTCACCCACCCCGCTCCGTTCATCCAGCGGTAGACCACGGGCTGGGTCTTCAGCCCATTACCCCTATCCCTCACCACGGAGAGCCCTCCATCCGTGGTTCCTTGGGACTCGGGGATATGTGGAGCCCCCATGGGGCATCCCCGCGGGGACACACTTTATTTCAAAACGCCTCGGAATTTAAAACATTTACCCCGCCCCTAGAAGGGGCGAGGCTTGCCGCTCATGCTCATGTCATAACAGAGGAGCCAGCTTGGGCTCTACAACACTTATACGGCCGGTGAAGTCGCTGTACATAATCACGTCGCTTCGCCGCCCCTTGTCCGTCATGTTCGTCTCAAGCTCGCGGTATATCTTGATTATCTTGATCGAGTTTTCGTAGAGAGAAACATAATAGGAATACTCTGTGTACTTTTTGCGGAACGGCCCTTTAGGGGAGCTTTGGTCTTGGGGATACTTAACACCGATGTACGTCACGAAAGTTAGCTCGGTCCTTTCTAGAAGATCTTTTGTCGTGTAGTCCAGAAACTTTCTGGAAGATATGGTCTCCTCTACGTTTCTGCCGACCTTGGCGCTTGCGGACCTCTCATAGCGGCTATGCACCGACATAACGACAATATTTGGCTTTGAGGTCGCCAAGAAAATGCTCCCCATGAAGTCGAACGAGGCCAAGTAGAATGACGACAACGACGGTTCCATTACTTCGAACTTGCTCACAGTACTAGGGCGATCCTTCTTCATCCACCAGTCAAGCTCCACCGCCCTCACGTATGGGCGGCGGCCGAGCTTTTTAATTTTGATTGCCTTGCCCTATTGGCTTACAGTCAGAGCAAGGGGGTTATCTTTAGGGCTTCGTCTATTATCTCTCCGTTGGTTTCCACCAGCATCGGAACAGCCCGTCTCTCCTGTGCCGTGTCTGCCTCTTCTCGGTCTATTCTTATTACTTCATGATAGAAATCGACAAACTGGACGTATGTCAGCATTTCACGAAAGGGGCTAAAAGAGGAGTCACTTCTAGGATGGCTTCCTCGATAGAACTCCGCTAGGGTCAACCCGCGGCTGGCGCCGCGAATAAGGGATACATCTATCTCGATATCAAGATAGCCCGACATCTTTGCATTTTTCTTAGTATTTGTGCCTACTCTGATCGTAGCGTTTTCTCTTTCATAGATGTCTTTTACATGTATGTATAACTTATCATGCCTCCCCTTCAATGGCACTGAGCTGACGTCAAATCCGGAAGACCTCAAAGAGAGGACGGTACCAGCATTAGGAAGCGAAATGAAGAACGAAGACGATTTTAAGACCAGCGAGATGGGGAGAGCCAGCGTATGCCTTCTACTGTTTCTCCAGTCTTCCAGCCAATAGAGCAGATCAATGAACCTCACGTATAGGCGGCGGCCTAGCTTTTTTAAAGTCTTCAAACCGACGGCAACGGGCGCATCTCGTATGAGCGTTTGGCGTTCAGCTCAGAGGAGGGGGACCACCTTGAGCGTTCTAGCAGTCACCTCGCTATCTGTGACGCTGTATGGCGGCGTGCTGGCTCGCCCCCTTTTAGCTTTATTGGATTCAAACCTGCGTTTAATATAAAGAGAATTTGTGTATAAATCGAAAATTTTATCATATGCTATCTCCTCATAGATGTAGGGCTCGCTCGGCAGGAACGCCGGGAAGTACTCCTCGTGCTCGAACTTCGCCAGGAACAAAAGGTCGCTTTCCTCCCCCTCTGTTATAGCTAGCACCGATCTGTTTTCAACTTTCTTTGTCTTCTTAACGCCTCCAGCGGTCTTGGTGTCTTCCTGCGGCAAGCTCACATACATTCCCCTTATTTCTGCTCGGGAGGATCTCAAGCTGAGCGTGCCGTCGCTAAGCCGGAACGAGGATCCGTCGAAGGTCGCTTTCGGCGCTTCTATGTAGACCTCCGTGTAGCCAGCCGACCCTCTTCTCCAATACGCCGGCTCTACGGTCCTCACAAGCTACAGATGGCGCAGTTTTTAATGTGTTGGCCTATCTCCCCATTTAGGATGAGGGCCGTTAATTTTAGACCAGCAGAAAGGGCTGTACCTCGGAGGGGGTGATGTATCCGGATCGGTCTATACGCCGCCTGCCGCTGATCTGGAGGTAACCTATGTTGAAGTGCTCCAGAGCCGAGTATTCCACTTCGTACGTCTGCGTTGTCGTCTCAGACCGATCGCTCTTCTCCAAGCCGAGCGGAAAAAGCTCGAAGCTTCTGTATTTTTCTGTTTGCACGCCTTCATCCAGCCTTTTGTAGTCATCCGCCATCTTGATAAGGATTTTCGGCTTCAAGGACGTCACGCCCCACTGATATCTAGACAGCGAATAATGCGGCAATAGGAATTCCTCCGTAAATCTGCTGAAGAACGTCGGATCGAACTGCTCTAACCGAACCTCATACCGGGAAACCTTGAATCCTTTGGAGAGGTTCACCCATAAAGTCGGCTCCACCAAACGCACATAAGGCCTAGCCGACCAATTTAAAAGCGTGGGCCGCAATGCTTGTCCCTACATCCTTAGGCGCCCTTGAGATCATATGAGGGCTACGACCTTGAGCGTTCTAACAGATAGCAAATAGATCTCCTCGTCGTTCACCGACGTACCTCCCGCCGCGCTGGACTCGATCAAGCGCCGGATCGCCGCCGCGTTTCCGTACGGATCGGCGGATAGGTTATACGTCGCCCGCTCATAGCGGAAGGACGACCCCCTTGGGGAGATCGGATGTGTGAAGTATCTCTCTTGCTTAAACCCTATGATCAGCAGGCTGTCTTCGGCCGCGTCGATCATCGAGAACCGCGGATAGAACACCACCTCTTCGGCGTCCTCCCCCTCTTTAAACGCCGCCTCATATCTGAGGTTCACGGCCATCCTCCCCATCCTGCAGGAGGATCTCAGCCCAAGCGTTGCATCGGAGAGGCTGAAGGAGGAGCCCCAGAAGGAGGCGGGCGGAGCCTCCAAATAGCTGTAGCCCCCTGTGCTTGTCCCTATATACCTCAGCCCAAAGGCCCTCACGTGCGCTACGTGTATAGGCGCAGGTGCTCCTTGAACCAGTCGGCGGTCTTCCTCAGCCCCTCCTCCAAGGTGTGCTCCGGCCTCCACCCGAACATCTTCTCGGCCAGCTCGATGCTGTACTCGAACTTAAGCGGGTTGGCCTTGTTCCCCTCGCCGGGTTCGTACTCATCCTCCGAGAACGCGTAGCGCAGTGGAACTATGCGCGCGACCGTCTCCGCCAGCTCCATGTTCGTCACGGTCTTCCTGTCCTTGGCGCCTGCTACGTGGAACACGTTCCCCGCCACCTCGCACCTATTTCCTTCGTCGATGAAGTCCACAAGCGTCGTGTAGAAGTTGAGGACGTCCTCAATATACGTCCAAGCCCTAACCGCCCTGGGACTGCGCAGTCGGAACGTCTTGTCCATCAGCCCGTAGAGTATAAGCTTATGGGGTAGCTCGTCGGCTCTTCCGCCTGGGCCATACGCCGAGCCGACCCTCGTTATAACCACCGAAACCCCGAAGCTCCTCTTGTACGTCATATACAACAGCTCAGCCGCCGCCTTTGTCCACCCGTACACCGTGCTTGGGTTGGGAGGCAGGCCCTCGAAGTACTTCCTGTCGCCCCATCCATACAGCGAGTTGAAGGAGGATAGGTAGATGAGCATCGGACGCCTATCCAAGCGCCTGGCCAGCTCCAGCAACCTCAGCGGAGGGATTAGGTTCCCCATCATAGTGTGCATTGGGGACGCCGTGCCGAGCGGCCTGTCCGGGACGGCCAAGCCGGCATCTATGATCAGATCTACACCGCTCAAGTCCTCTGCGGAGAGATCCTCCGTGGCGCGCCATATGTACTTGAGCTCTACGCCGCGGAGCCTCCACGCCTCCTCTATCCTCGCCACGTCGTTCCCCTGCACGTAGTACCCCTTTTCCGTTAGGATCTTGGCCAGCGCGCTTCCCACCGCGCCGGCCACGCCCGTGATGTGGATCTTCATGGTATCTAGAAAAACACCTATTTTTAACTGTTGCGCTCCATGGGCGGGATCAAGCCGGCGGAACCGTTTAAAAATGGCGCCGCCAGCCGTACGTGAGGTTCTTCGAGCTGGAGTTCCTGTTTGGCAAGGGCCAAGGGTATTCCCAGAGCGAACACTACACTAACTGCTATTTCGGCACGCGCTTCTTGATAACCCTCTTCGTGAACAATATATTTCTCCTGAACTACATGTTTGTATTGCTGGCGTCCAGCATCGGCATGACTCCGACAATTGCGGCCCTCACGAACAAGAAGGAGCGCGCGGAGAGGAGAAGAGGCGTTAAGGAAAAGGCTGTGCTGGAAGTCTATCTCGATTTCGCCGTAGTCGAGGGGTCGGAGCGCAGTGATCTGTTCTACGTTGAGTATGGCTATAAGGAGTACTCCTGGCGCCAGAACCTCCCGACCGAGCCGTTCCGCTATGAACGGACGGCGTATTATGTCGCCAACGATCTCTTCAAGAGCGAGGCAAGCGTGAAGCGCGAGGTCGAGACCAACGCCGTCCAAGCCGGCCAGACGGTGAGGGATGACGTCCGCGGCGTCATATCCGTCAAGACGGCCAAGATAGTTCCCCTGCTTTAGGGCGGATCCGCAGGCGGCACCGATGTCTCCCTCAGCATCAAACCAGAGGCATAGGCGTCTGCTCAACGAGGTTCACCGAGCCGGTCGTCATCGGCCCCTCGCCTTCGACCGCCAGCCGGTGGAAGCCAGCCAATATGTCTTCGCCTTGCGGGGCGGCGACGCTCGGCAGGGCGAACAGAACCTCCCCTCTCCTGTCGTTCCTATCTATGCCGTTGCCGGTCTTCAGGATGTGTGAGGCCTCGGCCATTCTGTCCGCGCCGCTAAGCGCGTCGTAGAGCTTCAGCTCGATGGCGCTGGCGACGTCGGTTCTGTTTCTGAGGATGAAGTCCTTGTACGCAGAAAGCACATAAGAAAAATAGGAGCTTGAATCGGAGAAGCTGAAGACCATTTCCGACGATGCGTAGATGATGAACCTCGCTTCGACAAGCTCGAATCGCATAGCCTCTATGGATCCTAGATCGAAGGAGTTCTTTGAAAAATAAGCAAGCGGCTCAATCACCCTCATGGCGGCGACCAAGCCACACTTTAAAACCATTCTCTCTCTATCGCCGGTGCTGTCCTTCTACATTCCCTATAGCTCCAGCAATCTGGAAGCCGAGAGATGGGGCTCCTAGATGGCGTATTTCTCTTGTTGAAGGTTGAGCTGTGGAAAGAGGATGAGGAGAAGTTGAACCGCGTCAGATGGAGTCAGCATCCGCGTCTCCACAAATTTTAAATGATGGACATGAGCCAGCATGACCAGGTTTGTTTCTATGGGTTTGGCCGAGTCGAGATTTAGAACGGCCGGTGATGCGCTTTTCTACGACACAGATGTGTTGTCTTCGGATTTATTAGGCTTAGTGGAGTTTTGGGTATCCTATAAGTATGAAACGTCCCCACACGGCTTGTTGTCGGTGTACAATAGATATAGGGCGCTTGAGCTATGGAACTCGGTAAGAACTGCCGTCTTCTTCCATGGGCGTTTGCATGACGAGAGCCGATTAATGTCTGGAGAGCCGCACTTGGGTCGGCTGAGGATGACGTTCAAGGAAAGCGTATATGAGATCGGCAGTATAATAGGCGTGGTCGATGAGTCGTTGCTCATAGGCACCTCATCGTTAGGTCGGCGGAAGGTGCTCTGGTTAAGGATTCCATCGGTCAGCAAGATGGTAGCGACGCACTATAACTTCTCGTACAGCTGGAGCTTGAACGATCTAGACGGGACCGTCGAGGCTGTGGGGAACGTATACACGCTTATGGCGATGCAGGCCATCCTCCCATAAGCTCAGAGCAGTGGAACCAGCTTTATCGAGTGGAGGGTTATTTCGCCCTTGGTGCCCTCGAACGCTACCGGGCCGATCCGCCCGTGCGCCACGTTGGACTCGACCTTCTGCTTCACGAGCGCCGTGTTTCCGTATATGTCGGCGGATAGGTACAGCGTCTCTTGTTCATAGCGGTACGGCTTGGAGCCGCTCGCCGGCCCGCTCGACGGGCCTTGTTGTGGCTGGTACATCTCGCGCTCGAACACCATGTAGATCAAGCCTACGCTTGCGCTCACGCCGGACACCATGAACTCTTGGTAGATGTTCAGCATCCTGCCGCCCCTCTTCAAGATCTCGCCAGACGACAAGCCCATCACTCCCAGACCCGGCATGGAGGATCCGAGGAGGAGCACCCTCCTATCGAATTCCAGGGAGAACGAGGACACGTTCAAGGACGCGGTCGGCAACGCCCAGAGGTAGTACATCTCGCTGTGCTCCCTAGCGCTCCGCCTTATGTATAACCAGAAGGATCTCACATGTGGGGTTGAAGCCGGGATTTAAACAGTTCGGCCGGCAGATGCGCTGGGAGAACCGCTCAGAGCAGGGGAACCAGCTTCAGCGACGCGAACTCCACTGCCCTATCGGTCAGCTCATATATGGCCGCGCCCATCCACCTTCCATCCTGCGTCATGTTGGTCTCGATGATCTGCCTCGCGGTTATGGCGTTACTGTATTGTTTGGTCGCTAGATACAGCGTCCTCTGCTCTCTGCGGAACAGCCCTATATGTTCCTCTCGCAGAGGACCTCTGCTCACCTCATACCTCACCATGAACAAGGCGTCGGTCATGCCCGTATCGTCTATGTCGTACCTCATGGTGATGGATAGACCAGATTTGGACAATTCCGCGGAGGTCATATGCACAGCTCTAACCTCAGGCGGCGATGAGATTAGAAAAAGCTCCTTGTATCCTGGCGGCGTTGGCCGTATTCCTTCAAATAAGTAGAAAGAGCTTATGATAAATGCCCCAGCTTTTGTCGCCATGAATCTGAACAGCTCCTCCATCCACTCCTTCTTTAAGACCATCTCCATGTACCTCATCTGCCGTACTGGGAAACAAGTTTAAAATGGTTAGCAAGCAGAGACATGCGCTTATTCGGGTTCAGCCTGAGGGGAAGGGGTTTGCTCGCGGCTACAAGCGACTACTTGTGGGCGAAGAGGCTGGGCAAGGTTACCCTCAGCCTCCCCACAGATGCCATTCTTGCTGATGCCAACTATCTCCTCGCCGGCTTCAGCTTGAATGACTACGGGGAGAGCCGGGAGTGCTACTGGCGCCTCGCCTTCAGCTTTGATGACAGAAGTACTGAGGGCGTGCATGATGTCGCTAGGTTCATATCCATAAATCTATGTATCTATTCCTTGTTATGGTTGAACGAGGCGCCTATAGAGACCGGGGGATCCAGCTTCATTGTCAGGATAGAGAGCGCGACCTACAGCCCGGCGCTTGGGTTTGGAAACTACTTCGCCAAGAATATGACCGTTGTGGACAGCTGGCTGGTCGGAACACTGGTCTAGTCCTTCCTCTTACGGCCTCAAGCTCGGCCTGCGCCGAACACATCATATTTAAACATGTGCTTATTACCGCATGTGCGCACGGTGTGGCTGGAGCTCGCCGACATCAATACACTGAGGACTCCCCGATCGCTCTTCCTGCACGCCAACACTGCCATATCCATGTTCAAGCACGAGCTTAAGCAGACGAGCGAGCACGCCGACTACATCAAGGCCAGGCTCGATGTGGGCGAGCTGGCTGGCATCGCCGTGGAGGATCGGCTTGCCGGCGACAGTACTTACGTGCTCAGGAACTCGTTGTTGGTCAGCTCTGCCAGCGCCGGCATGGAGTTCTTGTTGCAGAACATAGCCGCAGACGGAGCGGGAAACACCGTGGAGCTGATGGGCGACGGATGGGGCACGATCGCTGTGGCCTATCCGAACGTGGGCCATGTGAGGTACGGGAGGGTTGTGCAGATCGGCGCCGTCTAGGCCCACCAGCTGGCAAATTTTAAATATATCTTAATTCGTTCAAGCCATGAAAACAGAACTCAGAGCTCCAACCGGCCGCTTGAGCGCCGCGGCCAGCGCAAGGGTATGTCCGAGCTGAAGGAGCTGATAAAGGGCTACTTGAAGGAGCGCGGCGGGTGCGCGCTTACTGTGGACGTGGCCCGCAGGTTCGGGATCAGCAAGTCCTACGCCAGCCTCGTCCTCCACCGCATGAAGAAGGAAGGCTGGCTGTGCACCGCTGTGAACAAGGGGATCGTTGCAATATGGTGTCTGCGCGACGTGGAGGTCGAGGATGTCTTCAGCTCAGCCATGCCTTGCTTCTCGCGGGTGGGTGAGGCCTTTCGGCTGATGACCGAGACCGGTCATGGAAGCGCGGCCACAGTGACGCCGGCCCGCCTGGCCAAGGCGCTTGCGGCCATCTGCGGCGTGAGCATGGACAAGCTTACGGCGCTGGCGCGTAGCTACCTTGAGGCCACGCTGGCCCCATTTGCGGCGGTCAAGGGTGTGGACAAATACGTAGTCCCTTTGGTTAGGCTTAGGGAGTTCGCCCAGAAGCCGCCGAAGGTGGCGTTCAAGTGCGGCGACGTCCTCCCCGAGCCGCCGCGCAGGTGGAGCCGGAGGAGGTTCCTGCCTGTCACGATCAAGTTGCCCGAGCACGTACTTGACTCGCTGGACATAATCGCGCGCGAGAAGGGCGTCACCAGGTCCGCCTTGTTAAGGAAGATCCTAGCCGAATATGTGCAGAAGTACGCCGCAGAACAAGGCCGCGATATGGATCAGCACATAGTACAAGGCAGGCCGGCGGACGACCCGCCGGCCTCAGCCGGCTACTGAAAACTTAAATATTCTTGTATTTATTCTCCCCATGAAAGTGAACAGACAGCCGTCCGTCCGCCTCCTGGGCGCCTGGGGCTCGGAGGCCCTGGCGTCGGCCTTGACCGACATCCTGTATAGAGGGACGTCCGTCGAGGACGCCCTCAAGGCCCAGCCGCAGGGCGTCGTCGAGAGGAGGGTGTCGGGGTTCTACAGGCAGGGCCACTGGTCGGTCTTCGAGTTCATGGGGGCACAGCTCCTGGTGGAGTGCAGTAGGGCCTGCCACACCCAGTTCATAAGGCACAGGCTGGCGTCCTACTGGTCTGAATCGCAACGGTACGTGGACTACTCCAAGAGGGAGTTGCGGTTCGTGGTGCCGGCGGGCTTCCCCGAGGACGTCCTCAGGAGGGCCTACGAGGACTACCTGGCGCTGAGGCGCTCCTTCAGGCCGGAGTACGCCAGGATGGCCCTCCCCAACGCGGCGGCCGTGAGGTTCGCAGTGCAGATGAACGCGAGGGAGCTCCTCCTCAACTTCGTCCCCCTGAGGTGCGCCGCGGCGGCGCAGGCCGAGATAAGGCACGTCTGCTGGCAGATCTTCGCAATAGCGTGGAGGCTCTGGCCAACCCTCGCCAAGCTGGTGTGGCAGGACCTCCCCCAGCTACACCGCGACTTCTGCGCGAAGGTTCCCGAGGGGCAGGACTGCCGCCTATACGCCATAGAGGACGCCGAGAAGGCCCACGGCCCCCTCCCCGAGAAGCCGTGGCTTGGCGGAACCCTTGAAAAGGGGTAGAGGGTATGGGCGTGCCTAAGGCCAAAGCCTTGGAGTTCCTCGCCCGCGAGGAGAAGGCCAGGGAGCTCCTAAAGGAGAGGGGGTGCATCACGGCCGTGGAGGTCGGAGAGCGGCTTGGGATATCATACAAGCAAGCGTACTACGTAGTCAAGCGCCTGGCCAAGTCGGGCGAAGCCGTACCGTATATGGCCGGGAAGATCGCCATTTGGTGCAGACCAGATGTGGAGGGAGACGTGTACGCTACAGCGATAAACTGCCTCACTAAAGTCCAGCCGGCCCTGGCCAAGGCCGTGGAGGGGTTCAAGAGCAGGAGGGCGTCGCTGACAATCCAGCGGCTCATCAAGATACTCAACGGGATGTGCCGCGGCAGGCTGAAGCCGTCGGCGACCTTGTACTCATTGGTGAGGGCCTACGTAGAGCCGATGCTGGACGGCGCCATCGTCGAGAGGGTAGAGCGGGATAGGGGCGTGCTGTACATACTGGATGTGGATAAGCTAAAGGGAAAGCTAAAGCTTTTTTAGCCGTCCATCCAGATCTGCATGGCCACAGCCCCCGGGCCGACGCCTCCATCTAACTCCACAGCCCCCACTCCGGCGCCAGCTCCGCTATCGCCCAACGCAGTGTGCGGCGGCTTTAAGTGCATGCCCTACTTCGAGTGCTTAGCCTCCGGGGGATTCTGCAGGGGCAACTGCTCCTTGGGGTGCTGTTGCGAGCCGGGGCAGAGCAAAGGCCCAACGTGCAGGGCCGGACAGTGCATGTCTCCATATGACTGCGAGGCGTCCGGCGGCATGTGCGGCGACCCTTGCGAATTGGGCTGTTGCTGTGTGCCGAAGCCGATATAGCCTCTCTAACTCAATATTTTAATTAACTGCTTGTTCCTGCCCATGCGGCTGGCGGAGATGTCCTTTATGCGCGAGCCGCTCGCGTTTAAATCATCAATAAGCCTCATGAACACGCATGGGTTCTTGATCCTCACCAGCTACCCCCTATCGGCGCATCTTCCGCCGGTTGGCGTGCTTTTCGTACCGTCCAGCGTGCACCCATGGCCCAAGCTCACCATAAAGAACGACGAGCCCTCCTACGGACGCTTGAGGGTCGGCAGTAGCGAGGCTTGGAGGGGCCGCGGAGGCAACGTAGCCGTGGTTGGGATAGAGTTCGAGCTCTACTCCGAGAAGATGCTTATGAGAGCTATGTTCGTCGAAGAGAGAGGGTATTTCTATGCCCCAGACGGCTCCTTCAGAGAGGGGAATAGAGGAGAAATAGAGATAATTCTTGGGGACATGCCTCTGGTTTGAGTGGAGCTAAAAAGCTGGTCGGGGTTTCGGCGCTCACCGCTCTATCCACTTGGGCCTCTCCGGCGTTCCCTCCAACCCTGTGACCGGCTCGCTCTGCGGCTGTTCCGGTATCAGCCTCAGCCTCCTGAGCTTGAACTCTTGGTTGAGCTTGAACTCCTCCTCGCCATATGACTTAGAGGAAGGAGGCTTATCTATGGGCGGCGGGGGAGTGTGCTTCCTCCTCTTGCACTGCATCTCGTCCTCGCAGATACCTCCTCCGCAGATGAACAACTGAACCTTCTTGTACGGCCAGTCGCAGGAGCCGCCCCTCTTCCCGTACAAGGTCAGCTTTCCCTCGATTACCTTGTATATCAGCGCGTTCCTCGCCGCCAAGTCCTTGGCTATGTTCACCGCGGATTGGTAGTCCACCCCGCAGGTCATCGTTATGAGGAAGACCAGCTCGTCGAACCGTATATCGTTGGCGCGCACCAAGGTCTCCTTCTCCTTGTAGTCCGTCTTATTGATCAGATCTTGCAGGTAAAGGTCTGTAGTGAGCAAGTTGATTACATCAGACAGAGACGTGGGAGCCCGGACGTTGGCGAACCAGTCCTGGACGCAGTGGCATATATCGCCGCGCTCGAAGTACGGCAGGAAGATCTTGGCGAACTCCTTCTCAGCAGTCCTGTCCAGCCGCTCCGCCAGCTCCCTGGCCTTGTCCAGGTACGTCTTGCTCACCTCCATCACGTCGGTATGGCACACGCCCCAGAAGACCCCCGGAACCGGCATTATGAACTTGTAAGGCTCTTTCATGGCGAAGCCCCTCACCAGCGGCTCGTCCGTCTCGACCCCCAGCTCATAGAAGCTGTACACTTTCTCGTTGACCAAGATCTCCATAAGGATCTCGCCTATTCTTTCCAAGGCATCTTGGCTGTATTTGGTCTTCAAGATGGAGAGATCTGCAAGCCAGCTCGACATGTTCCTGGTATTAAACTCAAGATGGATCAGCTCATGCCATAGGGCGAAGTTTATGGCGGCTATGGCCCACCTTCGCTCCTTCAACTTGTCGAGCTTCAGCGCCAGTTCGCGGTCCAGGTAGATCTCGAAGCCGGTCGGCATGGGGTTCATGGCGGCCCACGCCCCGAGGCCGGGGACTATGCAGATGCGCTTGAGGAACGTCAGAAGCGGTTGCCCTAAGTTTGCCCCAAGTTCGTTGATGAACTTGGCCGCGTAGTCCGCCGCGCTCGCCATGGCGTCCAGCTCGTCGAGCAAGCGCTCTACGTCCTTGATATCCACGTTCGCCTCGGCTTTTCCCTCCTCGATCTGCTTTATAGTCTCGTTGAGCCTCTTCCTCAAATTCTCGACGTCTTCGTAGACGGTGACCGGCCCAAAGCAGACGGTGGCACCGCCAACCTGGGGTTCCATATATCCCCTCAGAGCCCAAAAAATAAAGATTTTTTTTCAGGTCGATGCTGGGATTAGTCCTATTATCTCGACTCTGCTGGCCCCCTCCACCCGTACTTCCTTGGTCCCCCCGGGGACTATGTAGACATATGTAGGCACCGACACCGGCACCTTTATGGTTTCGAGGAAGCCGTCGGTGAAGATGTAGATGGCGTCGGGATCCCTGTCGTATTCCTTGGAGCCCAGCTCCGCCAGGAAGGCGAGAAGGGGATTGGGGTTGGTGCCCCCAGTAGGTATAGATGCGCCGAGCTTGCCCGCGGCGATCAGGGTCTCTATGGCGCCGCCGGTAGCCCTGTTCAGCTTGAATACGTCCACCTCCTCGGCGCCCTTCACTACGGTGGACGACTCGATCAACGAGAGCAAGTCCCCGTCCACCTCGAAGTCCTTCTTCTTGGCCGAGAAGAAGGCGAAGTAGCCGTTCACATATCCGTACCTATGTGCTATCTCCGCCAGCAACGAGAGGGCCGCGGATAGGGCAAGCTCAACAGCGCTCTTCAGCCCTATGTTCAAGCTTTCTTCAATATGCGCGAACATAGAATCTGATGTGTCGACGACGAACCATATGTACATCTCCCTTTCCACCGGCCTCGCCCTGAGCCTCAAGCTGGGCTCCAAAACGAGGAGCTTCCTCTCAAGCTCCTTGTCCATCTACTTCCTTATCTGCTTCTCTATGTAGGCGGAGGGCTCAAGGACGCCGGGGAGGGTATTGAGCGTGCCGTCGGCTATGCGCTCCGCCGTGGCCTTGAAGGACATCATCGACCGGAGGAACGAGCTTATCCTATCCCAGCCGGTGTACTCGTCGCCGTCGCCTCTGAACTTAATGGCGTCGGTTATTATCCTGAAGAAGTTCTTCTCCACGGCCGTGAAGTAGCGGTCGGCCGGGAACTTGCTGAGGTCGAACCCCACGTCGTCCAGCCCGGGCGGCGGAGTGCAGACGGCCTTGTCTGAGGATATCTCCACGTTCTCGCAGAAGATGTACTCGGCTATCCTTGCCACGTCCTTCTCGCTCAGCGGCGGCAGGAACACCTCGTAGCCGTCGCCCTTCGGCGTCACGAAGTAGGCCGTGCCCGGGTGGACGTTGTCCCTCCCGAATGACAGAACTATCGGGGTGAACGGTATCGGGAAGTCGAAGCCCTGCTTCGTCGGCATGTCCTTGACGTTGACCTTGCCGGCAAGCGCGTAGTTGGGCAAGAGAACCACGTTCAGATACATCTTGTGAGCCCTCGGTTGCTCTGTCCAGTCGTAGACCGATATCGAGGCAGGTATCGGGGGTATCCTGCCGGCGTAGTGCATGTTCAGGATGTTGTATATCGGTATGTTCGATCTCTCGTACTCGTCCAGCATGTCGGTCGTGACGGAGCCCAAGTACGGCACTATCAAGTCGTTCAGCAATTCCTCCACTGCGCGCTTGCCCCTCCTCTGCAGGTACATGAAGTGCCACATCAGCGCGTTTATCAGCGGGCCGTTTATCAGCGCGCTGGCCGCGCTCATGTACGTGGTCAAGTACGAGGAGGACGCTATCGCCAGGGAGTTCTTCGACTTGCAGGACTCGACCACCTTCCTGGCGAACTCCAGGTACGCAGGGCACTTCAAGAGCTGGTCGGGGTACTTGCTACAGACCGCCTCCGCCGCGCGCAACCACAGCGTCGCCTTCGGTATGTACTTGCAACCGACGCTCATGGTGGTGTATATGGTCGGCTGGTAGGGGTGGTGGTAGAAGTAGAAGGAGGGGTAGACCTTCCTCATGCCGTTGAACAGCCTGTCCACCTCCGCCTTCCAATCGCCGGAGCACGTGCTCCCGTTGCAGGTAATCGACGAGAACGATGCCGATCCGTCCAGCATAGGCATGTTGAACGGCGGCCAGAACGGTATTATCGGCCTATCCCTGGCCTTGGTGCCCGGCACGCCTATGTCTTCGTCCTCGTATAGGGACCTGGTGAACGGCAGGTTGGACACGTCGTAGCCCACGTTCATGGGCACGAACACGTTGAACCTCTCGTGCTCGAACTCGGGCATCGGCCCGTAGACGGACGCCAGCCCGTTCGAGCCCCACGCCTTCACCCAAGTGCCGTAGTACCACACCCCCTTATACTTAACGAAGAAGTCCTCTCCCGTCTCCTCTATCTTCCTAGCTATCTCGACGAGCTCCCCTGGTGACGTGACCTCCTTGACGTTGTTGTAGCGGTCGTACTTCTGCTGGAACACGTTGATCAAGGCGTCCATGGCGGTCTCGGCCAGGCTGATCATGTAGTCCTGCATGTCCAAGCACTTGTTCAGCTCGCTTCCGCCCAGCATGCCGCAGTCCACCATGTAGCCGGCCGAGGCTATCTTGGCGTACATCGCCAAGGCGAACGTGTCGCACTCGCCGTGCTGGCAGTCCTTGATTGGGCTGTTGACGGTCTCTATTATCTCGAAGGGGACAGCCGGAGAAAGCGCTTGTATGTGGGTATAGCCCATCCACCCTGCGATCTTGTTTCCGGTAACTCTGAGCATGTCCTTCAACCGGTGCTGTTTAAAAACAATTCTTCCGATTTAGGCGATCGCGCTCCCCTTCCTCGTGCCGGCCACCCTGATGCGCTGTATTATGTTCTCCAGGTACTGCACGTATATGTCCCTCAGCAGGATCCGCGGGTTCCTGTAGTCCTCCTCGTTGCACTTGTTGCCGCTGAACTCCGGCGCCACATCCTTCATCCTCTCGCACGGCAGGAGTTCGTCCACGAGCTTCGCCGCCACCTTCCTGGCCACCCCTTCGGCGTTCCTCTTTATCTTGAGCAGACATGCTTGATCCTCCAAGTCGTTGCACTTAGCCGCCTCGGCCACGTACTCCCTCAGGTTCTCCAGTATCTGCTTGGGCTGAACCCCAGACTCCAGTATGGACGACGCCGCCGCTTGCAGTATCAGCTTGGTGGCCTCCACCCCTCCCTTTATCTTCACCATCACCTCCACCGCCTTGAGCATAGGCATTAGCGACTCGAAGCGCTCGATCCTCTCCTCCCTAGGAAGCTCCAGCAAGCGCAGGAACGGGAAGGCCGACGCCGACAAGCCGAACCTCCCTATGTACTCGCCCAACAGCGTGGTCAGCGCTTGATCCTCCACCGGAATGCCCAGAGTTCCCAAGATCGTGTAGACCAGGAACAACAGCGGATGCATCCCGGCCTTCCCGGAGTACTTGACGGCGAGCTCAAGGAATACCTCGGGCGACATGGCCACGTTGCTCTGCAGGAACTCAAGCGACCTCGGCGTCACCGCCACCAGCTTCCTGACGTTCTCCGGCGCGATGACCCTCCTCGTGGAGGGATCCAAGTTCTCCAGCCTACGGTATGTGTCGCTTATCCACGCGTCCAAGCCGCCGGTGCTGACGCCCATACGCTTCAGGTACTCGATGAACTGGTACTCGGACGACCCCTGCGGGCCGTACGTGGCCTCGTATATGTCCTCGACCAGCAGATCGAAGTTGAAGTACGGGGTCACCCTTACGGACGATACCATGTGGAACATCGGGGCGAACCTGTTCCTCAGCGGAGGCGGGAGCATCCTGGCCACGCCCGGCGCATACTCCGGCTGGTTGCCTGCCGCCACGACCATCACCGTCGGCGACAGGCTGTGTCCGGTGCTTATCCTCCTGTCCAGTACTATCTGATACGCCGCGGCTTGTATATACTCCCTGGCTTGGTTGATCTCGTCGAAGAACAGCACGCCGAGCCCCCTCGTGGTTATCCAAGGCGGAGGAAGCCAGAACGTCTTGGCGGCTTTGATCTTCTCCAGCCCGCCCTCAAGGGCCAGCACCCTGGCCTCCACGTCGCTTGGGACGCCCTTTATGTCGTCCAGCTCAAGCTGGCCCAGCCGCAGATCCACGTAGTGCAGGAACAAACCTCCGAATATCATCCTGCCCTCCTCGGCCTCCCCTACCATGTCCTTGAGGGCGCCGGCGTCCAGGCCGGCCAGATCCACCTGCCTGACTATATACTCGTACAGTTCGTCCTTGTCCGTGACGGCGATGCACCCGAGCTCGCTCCTGGCACGCCTGCACTCGCTGTTCTTCTCCACGCACTTCATGTTCAGCGAGGCCAGGTCGGGCAGTCTGCCCTTGAAGACGTAGAAGCACGGATAATCGATCAGCTCGATCTTGTCGCTGAACACCACGAATGGCATTGTCGCCTTGAGCTTGCTGGCCAGAACCGGAAGATACTTGCTTATGTCCATCAAGTTGTAGACGTGCCTCACCACCTCCGCGAAGGCCAGCGCCTTCCTCCTGGCTTGCACCGAGCTGTTGCCGAAGGCCGCGACCACCTGGTCGTAGTACTTCTTGGGGCTCTCCGCTATCTCGGAGACCCTCGGCACGATCCTCTTGCCGTTTCCTAGGCTCACGAGGAAGTCGTAGCCGCCGTTCCTCCGCTCCGGATATGAGGAGAAGATGAGCGCCGACAAGCCGAGGACGAAGTCCTCGTCGTACCTGCCCAGCCTCCTCGCCGACGTCAGCACGTAGTATACCGCCGATGACAGGGCCACGGAGATCTGGTGGGCCGCCTGCAGTACAGCCGCGGACTTGCCGCGCCCGGGCGGGCCCCAGACCATGACGGACGTCTGCCCCCTGAAGTAGTGGACGACCAGATAGTCCATGAACGCCACTGGCGTGATGACCGGGGCAAGCGTCTCCTTGACCAGACTCATGGATGCCTAGGACGCCATCTTTTAAAAGCTCTCTCATATGAGCGGAAGCACTTGGGGCGCCTCGTAGCGCGCCTCGCCGCTCCTTATGAGCACCTCCCTGCCCTCGAACACATCCTCGGTAGCCTTGAAGGCGGCCAAGAAGAAGGCGCGCGGCGTACTGATGCGCCTAGCGTAGATGGCCCCTTTAGGCTTCAGCTCGACCATCTCCGAGCTGTGGTGGATGGCGATGTAGATCCTCCTGTCCCTCTCACTGCAGTTGGTCGGCGTACAGTTGTAGAAGATCTGGTCGCCCAGCGAACTGCTCCTCGCGATGCCCTTGGCCCTCCAAAACGGCGCGGCCATGTACTTTACGTCCTCGCTGTGCTCTCTGTACTCCAGCACCCTCTCAGCGGCGATGGCCAGCGATCCGGAGGCCAGCGCGAACAGCACCATGTCGATCTTCCTCACGTCGAAGTACACCGCCCTCATGGACGCCTCACGTCGGCAATTTAAAACGGTACGAGAGGCGCTTGATAGAAACATTTAAATATATGTTATTTCCTAGTTACCATGGCATTGGAACTCACGAGCAGGTGTGTCCCCGATGAGCAAGGGAGCGAGATCGAGGCGGCCCAAAGGCTGGCGAGGAAGTGCGGGATCAGCTTGGTGCCAGACGCCTTGTTCCTCCTGGCGGCCAGCAGGAGGAGGGAGGACGTGAGGCTGTGCTCCTATTGGTCCAAGGACTCGCGCCACTGGGAGTGTGGCCAGTACCTAATCGGCTACAGGGTAGGCGGCTACGACATAGTGGTCGTCTCCACCGGCACCGGGTTCAGATATCTGTACTGGGGCCCAGCGACGGAAAGGAAGATCGATAACGACAGCAAGTACGAGATGCTCATCATCAACGACATAAGGATCGACGAATATGACGATCTGTGGACCAGGGCCGTGGACGGTGGGTGGTACCTGCACAACCGCGAGGACGCGCCTATAGTGTACGAGGTTCTCAAGCGGCTTGCGGCTAAGGGGAGCACGGTCATCTAACCCCGATTTTTTCCCTAGGAAAGTATTTTTACCCTCCTCGATTTGTCCCCACATGGAGAAGAAGCCGCAGGATAGGTTCTACAGCTCCTTGATAGAGACGTGCAGGAAGTGGCCGGACTACCACATCTGCTCCGAGCTACGGCTTAAGGGCGGATGATACCCGGCACGGGCATAAGCGTAGGAGGCCTCACGTTCATGACGGCCACCAGGTGGAGCGACACCTCCTTCCACTACTTCCCTATCAGCCCCGGCTCCGGCCCGTGCTCAGGCACAGTGGGATACAGCGGAAGCTTCAAGATGACCTATGAGTCCTCGACCGGCCTCAGCTACAGATGCGGCTACTGGCTGGCCACGAACGCGTTCGCCAGGGGAGGGTTCGGCTTGACGGGCACGTTCACGGCATACCACGGCTACGACAACACGAGGGCCAACTTCGGCTTTTCCATAGCGCCGCCTAACCAGTTCGACACGACCGCATCCCCTTCGGTGTACATCGACTTCCAGTGGTCCATGTCATCCCTCGGCGCGGCAAACGGCGGCCAGGCCTCGGTAAGCGGGCTGATGCTGTTCACCACCCCTCCGTCCTATTCGTTCACGCCGGCCAACCCAAGCGTAGGCTATTCCAACTTGGGCGCCTTGGTTGCCTCCAAGGTCAACGTCCTCTTCGGCTGGGGCGATTATTGGGGCACCAATTTTAGCCAAAACGCCGGCTCCACCAGCACCAGCACGTACGTCATCTTCCAAGCCACCCCGCCGCCGCGGGTGGAGGTGCTGAAGGCTCTGTCTGTGGGGCCCGCCAACGTGTACATAGCCAGGTGGGACGGCGAGGTTAGGCTGTGGATAGACGCCGGGGAGAAGGGCCTTATAGTGCCGCTGGGGAGGTCGGTGACGCTCGCCGGCGTGCAACAGGCGGGGCCGATGAACGCCTCCGCGGTGGGCTCTCCGGACAGCATAAGCTTGGGCTCCGGGCTCCAGGTCGCCCTCACCACGGACATATACAACAGGGTGAAGATCAGCGACAGCTGGCTTCTGTACGTCCTCTTCGACGACCAGAACGGCGCATATAACTTGGCGTTTGGGGACGCCGGCTGGAGGGGTACAAAGAACGAGTTCTTGAGGTACTCCTTGAAGCTCTAGGCGAGGAGGTCGTTCGGGCTTCCAGATATGCTGTACTTAGTGGAGAGGAAGAGCTTGTACACCTGCTCGGTGCTCATCCTTGCCGCCGAGTTGAACTTGTCGGCCAGCGCCATCTGCCAAGGCTTCACCTCCCTCACGAAGGTCTCGTACGGTGAGGCCCCCCACCTCTCCTTGGGCACGTGCTTGTAGAGGTAGACCCCGAAGCTCTCCCTGAACAGCTTGTTCTGCTCGTCGTTCCACCTGTCCTTCCAGAAGCTCTCCTGCCCGGTGGAGAACCTGTGCAAGTACCTGGTCGGAGAGCACATTATCTTGTACCCCAGCCTGGCCAGCGACATGGAGAGATCCGGCGTCTCTGCGCCGTATCCCCTGCCGAGGATCAGCACTCCCGACTGGATCTCCATGAGCCTCCTTAGGGCCGACCCCGAATACGCCGTCAGAGGCTCGTACGTCCACGGCTTGTGCTCACAGCTGTAGACCTCCACATATCTCGCGAGGGATATCGAGTACATCCTGCCGAACCAGGGCCTGGAGGAAGAGAGGGATCTGGTCAGTAGCTGTTGCTGGTTGACATCTATCCTCAGCCCTTGGGCTCCCCCGCCGGCCAGGGCATCCCTGCACAGCTCGTCTATGCCGTCCAGAAGAACCACGTGCGAGTCGGCGGTGGCTACGCAGTCGTAGCCGGCCTTAGCTAGGTTCGATAGGCCCAGGTTCCTGGCGGCCCCTAGGCCGGGCTGTGGGTTCACGAGCCACTTCACCTCCTGCGGGACGTACTGCGAAAACTTCGTGTATGCCAGCGGCGTGTCTATCACTATGAAGACCTCCGCTCCCTGCTCCAGAAACGACGCGGCCGTGACCCTAAGGGCCAGAGGCGACTCCAGCTCGTGGACCGGAATGGCCACGGCGGCCTTCATAGGCAGATGGAGGCCAGCTCCTCGGCCATCTCCAAATAGGTGTAGTCGTATGTCACCTTGGGGGGAACCGCCTTGAGCGCGGCCTTAGCTATTGAGACTGCCTCCTCCATGCTGTACTGGTAGACCGGCAATAAATACTTGAAGCGATCCGCCTTGAACCTCTTGTACCCGGCGAGCTTGGCGGGTATCTTGTGCCCCTGCGCGAACTCGTTGTGCGCCGGGGCGTCGAGGTAGACGACGGGAGTCCCGCAGGCCATGGCCTCTGCGGCTGGCAGGCCGAAGCCCTCCGAGAACGAGACGAACAGCAGGTACTTGGCCCTCCTATATACCTCGGGAGGCTCGGCATATGCGTCGCACTTCACGCCGGCGGCCGCGCTGGTGCATATGGTGCGCCCCAGGTTAGAAAGAGCCGAGAGCAGTGGTATGTTCTTCCTGAACATGTGGAACTCCAGCTCGCTGAACGTCTGGAAGGATACCGCTAAGTCGTAGTCCCTCTCCTCGCCGCCGACGCACGGCATGACCCCGTGCGGAACTATGTACTCAGCTTGAGGTAGCATGGAGAACGCGAAGGACGACGGCACGACGACCTTGGCCGCCAGCTTCTTGTCCTCTATCTCCGGCGCCCGGCCCTCTATGGCGGTGTAGAGGCATCCCTTGACCGGCCTCCTGGCCGCCGCAAACGGATCCAGAACCGCTATGTCGGCCTTATCCCACACGGCGTCCCTCACCTCATAGCCGAGCTCGGAGAGGCCCAGGCGTATCATCATGCCCACGTGGGCGTACGACCCTATGGCTGGGTGGAACAGCCTCACGGCGCGCCTCATGTCCTGCCCAGCATGGCCTTGAGCACGGCTATATCCGTCTTGTTCAGCCTGACCCTCAGCAGTTCCCCGCCCTCCGTGTCGAACAAGCATAGGGAGTAGTCCTCGGGGCCGTACTTGGCCAAGCCCAAACACATCGACCTCTTCGAGCCCACGCTGAGGGCCACCGCCCTACAGCCCAGATCTGGGCATTTGGGCAACCTAGGAGAATACCTGCCGCTCATATTCGTTCATGAACCTCACGTGGGTCTTCCTCCACCCGCGTCCCCACTTGTTCCTCGCTATCACGCCTTCATCTATGCACACTAGATCGGTGGGCGGGGCGTCCTTGATCTTCTCGGCGTAGTCCAAACAACCCCTGCCCCTCACCACGTAGTCGAGATCCCACACGGCGTACCCTTTGACCGCCGCGCTGGAGACCAGATATGCGTCGGCCCCCAGCGCCCTCAGCCTCTGGAGGACCTTCTCGGCGTCCTCCCCGGTCAGAATCCGAGGCTCCACCTCGCTGGGGGCGTCCCTCCTCGCCACGGCCACCACGAAGTAGAATATGGGGTCGTACGATAGCAGGCCCCCTCCTGCGAGCTTTAGGAGCTTGGCCAGGTTCAGATCCGCCGAGAAGTAGTTGCCCAAGATCTCATACGAATGGTACGGATCCCTGCTCTCTATGACCGCGACGTATTCGGCCACGGAGAAGGCCCACTTGAGGAGCTCGAAGGGGACGGCGAAGGAGAAGGGGTTCACCACCGCCAGAACCTTGCCGACCTCCCTTATGGAGAACGGCTCTACGTATGCGCCGTACCTAGCCCCGGTGAAGAGCACGTCGCCGAACCCGAACTCCTCCTCAAGGTAGCCCTTGAGGAGGACGGCCATGGCCGTTCTGAGCTCATCCCGCCTGGCCTGCACGGCTCCAAGCAGAAAAATAATATTAAAGCCTTATTCCTCAGCGCGCCTGAACCTCAAGCTCGCCCTTGGTTATGTCCATCTCGAACAGCTTGGCCATATTGCCGAGCTCGTCGTAGACCCTCTTATCTGGGCTGTACAGGTAGACCGCGTCGTCCTCCCTTCCCCCGAACCCCCTCCCTATGGCTTGGTAGAGCGCGGATCTCGCGGCTATGTTCACCATCCTCCCGAGCCTCCTTATGCTCAACATCCACCTTATCAGGTCGTCCTCTATGTCGGGGAACGGGTACTTGGTCAGCGCTATGGCCATCCTGCCGAAGTCGAAGTGGACGCCCCTTATCGCCCTGGACGAGAAGACTATTGGCACCTCCCCTTTGGCGAACCTCTCCAGCATGGAGCCGTCTTTGTCCAGATACTCCCTGAAAAGCTCGACCGGCTCGCCCGCGTCCTCGCACGACGTGAAGTGCCTGTACGAGAAGATCGGCACCAGCGTCGGCATGGCCGCGGAGAGCTTCTTGGTCCACTCGTCCATCCTCCTGCAGAAGGACTGGACCTCCCCCTTGTAGAGCTTAGGTTGCTTGAACCAGATGCCCCTGACGGACATGTCGCCGCCGTTGAGCAGTACTATCTTGCCCAACTGCCGCCTGTTGAAGGAGTACCGCTCGCTTCTGAAGATCTCCTTGACCTCGTCCTCCTCCATCGGCGTGCCGGTCACGTATATCAGCGACCTGGCGAAGTCCGACAGCCTGCTGTTGTCCAGGAGGAACACCGCCTTGCCCTTGGACTTCCCTATCACCTTGACGTTGCGGGCGTTGAAATAGTTCAGCGAGCCCAGGTCGATGTCCAGCCTCCTGGCGGCCATCCTCAAGGCTGTGGCGATCTCGGAGAGGTTCGACGGGACAACCCCCTGCTCCAAGGCGATCACGGCATCGGCGAGCGCGTCTATAATAGCCTCGCTCCCCTCCTGCCCCTTCTCCTTGAGCATCCTCATGATCTCCCTGAGGAACTCGGTGCGTAGCTCCAGCTTCTTGAACATGTGTTGCCACGCGATGTCGACCTCGTCCATAACTATCACGTCGAACCACGGAAGGCGGCCTGATAGGGCCTCAAGGAAGAACTTGTCGTAGGTCATGACCAAGTTAGCCCCATCCGCGTACTCCTTGAACTGGTCGTAGTAAGGGCACACCGCCTCCCTGGTGAGGACCGTCCACCTATCGCCAGTGATGCTTCTGTACTCCCCGTACCTCAGCGCCTTGAGGCCGCTCATCCAGCCGGGAATCGGAGGCGCATAGTATCTGCACTTCTCCATCTTGCTGGAGATGGGCTCCTCAAGGTTGCACGTGACGTGCAGGCTCCACGCCGGCAGGCCCTCGAAGGCCGGACAGTGGAACTCCCTCTTGCTCCTGAAGCCGACGAATCTGTACGCCTCGCCGTCATCCGTATATACCTCGTACCTCTCCCACACGGAGATTATCGGCCTGTTGGGCACCAAGGCTAGGGCCTTGACGCCCGCCTTGGCCAAGCCGTAGATGACCCCCAGCGTCTTGCCGCTACCCGGCGGCTCGTTTATCAAGATCCTGCCCCCCTCCCTGGCCGTCCTCTCGACGACCTCGGAGATCTGCTCCTGGTTCCTACGTAGCTCTACATCGACCATCGCTACGCGGTCGTGGATGCGCACCTAACAAAGTACGGGCCGCTTAATAAATGTTGACGGCAAAATATCGGCGCCTAATAAAAACTACCTGACGGCCTCCCTGGCGACCTCCTGCGCTCTTGCTATCACCTCCTCGGCCGGAGGAAGCCTCTTGAGCTTGCTGAGGACGTATGGGAGTATCTCGTTGTACAGCCTCTCCTTCAGCGCGTTCTCTATGCAGTACTCCAGGGGACCTTCATAGCCGATGAATCCTCCGATCCCCCTGCAGTACCCGACGGCCCAGTCCGTGTAGTACGGCAGATCCAGCATGAAGGACAGCTTGTCCCTTACGTCCTTGTAGACCTCCGGATACTTGGAGAGGTTGAGGGATCTGTTGAGCTCCTCCAAGACTTGCTCCACTACGGCGTCCTTGTCCACTACTATGTTGTACCTGGCGAACAAGTGCTTGGCCATAGATGCCTGCGCGCCCATCTTTTAAAGATATTCGCGAGCACGGCAGGAGGAGCCGGCCGGCGGCTCCTGCCGATGGCAATAGTTAAATATAAGTTATCTTCTTCTGCCCATGAACACTAAACTCAGAAGATCCGGCCCATATAGGAGGCGGTACCGCGGCGTCACCGTTTTGATGCCGTCATCTATGAGGTACGAGCTGTCTAGGCTCGTGATCAACGGGGCCTTTCCATCGCTGTCCGCCGCCATCCGCGCCGCGGTCGAAGAGGCACAGAAAGAAAATATGTGGTGCGCCCGCATCCAAGTGAGGGGCAGAAAGGATCTAGTGCCGGTCACGGTATACATTACATGGAGGCAAGCCGAGGCGCTCAAGGAGGCCTGCGGGAGCGTCGCCGCGGGGGTTAGGGCGGCAGTGCAGAGGATGATCGACAACCTAGGGACCGGGGTGCAAACCAGGAGGGCCATCCGCGCCGACACTCTGATCTCGCTGAGCTATGGGGAGCTGAGGGCCGCTGTTGAGGAGGCCGCGCGGAAGGTGGTGTGCTCTTGGCGCTCGAAGCGGGCGCACATCAGGCTTAGGATGATCAAGGAGGCCATGGGGCTAGCCGGAGCCGACGCCGCCACGGTCAACAGCCTGCTGACGGCAGTGCTGAAGGAGGTTCTCGGCGATTCCGTTGTGGAGATCGCCGAGAGGTCGCGTAGGAAAGCGCGCTATTATACAGTGGACGTGGAGAAGTTCTGCGGGCGCCGCTAGGAGGACAGCGCGGCGCAGATCCCGTCCGTGGTGCTCCTGTCCGGGCCTAATATTATCCAAGTCGACGCCGAGGCCTCAAGCGTGCCGGAGCTGTCGTAGCCGTCGAACTCAAGGTAGATGTACAGAGGCACGCTGACCGCCGGCGCCTTGACGTTCAGCGTGAACTTGCCGTCCTTCACCCGCCTGTGCTTGTTGCCGTACTGGTCGACCAAGTCCAGCGGCGCCGTGCTGGACGCCGCCTGGGCTGAGCTGGCTGAGCTGAACCCTATGCCGCCCTTGACGCCGACGGCCAGCCCGCTTGACGCCAAGACCTGCAACCGCCCTGCCCCACCGCCGCCCAGGGAGAGGCACGTGGGGCTGACCGTCACGAGCTGGGCGCCGGCCGCAGGAGCCGCGGCGGATCCTGCCGCCTGCGCTATCGCGGCGGCGCAGTCGGACAATGTCTTGGCTTGAACCGGCGTCTGCAGTAGATCCGAAGATACTGTGTATCCGCCGCCCGAGATGTTCTGCGCCACAAGGGCCCAGTGCCTGCTACCGTCCGGCGCGGAGAAATCTATGCGCCAGGTGTAGGAGTCCACCTGCGAGACCGACAAGACGGTTAGGTTGTTCTGCGCCAGGTAGGCCGTCAGCTGGTTCACCCAAGGCGGCGCCCCCTGCGACTGCGAGCTCTGCACGGCCCCCTGCGTGACGCCTCCGGTTGGGGCGGGCGTCGGCGACGGCTGGGGCACCACTGCGCCCGGAACCTGCCTGCTGTCGCTACACTGCAGGAGGCCGTTGTACAGCGCCTCGAAGACCAGCGTGGACGTATTCGGCGGGATGTCGACCGCCACCTGTGCCGAGCCGTTTGCAGGCACGCTAATGTTCTTGGCCACCGTGGCCAAGGCTGAGCCGCTCTGATCCTCAGCATATGCGTGTACGTCCACGCTCACACTGCCGTCGAGCGAGCTCAGCGACCATATGGCCTTGTTGCCGGAGTAGCCCACGAAGAGGCACGAGACCGTCTGGGACTGGGGAGGCGGAGCTTGGTTCCCTCCCACCACCTGCCCGCCCGAGCTCTGCAAGCTCTGCTTGAATGCGTTTACGGCGTCCTGCGACGGCGCGTTGAACGAGAACGTGGCCGAGGCCGAGGCCAGCCACTTGGTGCCGTTCTCGTAGGTGTCCCAAACTTCGCCCTGCCGGTACATGGTGCACGGAGGCGGCGTCCCTACCTTCTTGGCCGCTACTGAGACCGTGGCCGTGTACGGGCCAGGCGAGGTCAGCTCCCCCAAGCTGGAACAAACGTAATCCCGGAGCGTCATTGTGTACGTCCACTGTAACCCGGTGAAGCTCTGGTATATCGTCGACCCGGCGAAGTTCAGCTTGGCCAGCCCGCCCCACTTTTGTCCCAGAACATAGTTGAAGATGTCGTTGAGGATGGCCGTGAACTGTACGTTGGCCGTGAACTGTACTATGGGGATATTCTCATCCACCACGTCGCGTAGTAACAGATCCCCTACGCCTCTGATGTACCTCCCGGCGTACTCTCCAGATATGACGCATATTCCGCCGTTGCAGTTGATGTTCACCGGAGCAAGCGACCCTTGAAGCATCAGCTCCACCGTGCCGGTGCTCTTGGGGCAGAAGAAGTACCCAAGATCTTTGTACGTATTTCCATCTTGCAGGAAGTAGTAGCACATAGACGCCGCAGGGCTCGCAGACAGCTGTAGCTGGAGGTTCTGCGGCATATACCAACAGCCCAGCTGGGAGGCCAGCTGGATCCTACTAGCATCGCTTGGCGTGTAGCTGTCCACTGTGACCAGTATATCTATGACGGATCCACCTTGGACGGATCCACCTTGGACGGATCCCAATAGGATCGGACTGCCGAGGAGATACTTCACGAACGCCAATAAGTCGCTCTGAGAGGCTATGTATCCCTTGCCCCACCCAGACGTTAAGGCGATCACCGTCGGCAGGTTCGGGTTCTGATTTATGGTTGCCACGTAGATGTTCTTATCGCCGCATGGGAAGTTGTCTACTATCGTGTATACACTGCTCGAACTTTTGGCGGTTAAGCTTGAGAGGAAGTTCTCGAATGCGCCTTTGTATTCCTGCGGAACAATGATGCCAAACGATGGAACAATGATGCCAAACGATGTAGGCGCAGATGAGTAATATGGAAGCCCAAAAGATCCGTAGATTGATTCGCTGTTAGACGTCAAGAAGGTCAGTATGTCCTCGTCCCGCCTAATCAAAGCGTATCTCGATCCGGCTCCAGAAATCGCCCTAGGCGTGTCTGTGGTTATTCTGTATCCGTAGAGCCTCTCTACCTTCGGGTTGGCGTAACAACCTCCATTCGGGGTGAACACATACGACCCAGCTCCGGAGACGCATGAAGTGTTGGGGGAAGCTAGGGGGGTGGTAGTGGTAAGCAAATTCGCAAGCTCTTCGGCTGGGGAGCCGCCGAAGAGTTGAACTTGTATCGGCTGGCTGAGCCTCACCCTTAGCGCTCCATTGAATGAGTACTGCTTGCCGGTGGCGTCCTTTATCAGAACCAATCCACTGTCAACGCCTATCCACACCTCGGTGACCATCCCGCTTCCTCCTATGGGCTTTATGCTATTAGAAAACGCAATATCTGCCGGAAGCGATAAGGTTTTCGCCAAGGAACTGATCAAACTGTTGTCGATGCGCGCTGGTAGCTGTAGAGTGCTTGTGTTGCTTTCTAGGGTCATGCTTCCCTGAGTTATAGCGCACGATATGCCTACTTGCAAGGCCCCGTCCACTATATCCACAGTCATCTTGGTTGCAAGAGACCCTCCATACCTGGATGATATAGTCAGGGACGACACATAGTTAGGCAAACTATCGCAGACGGCCGCATATAGTGTGGCGGAGCCGAGCACGACGTTTACTGAAACCGTAGAGGGAGTTATGGTGCCCGGTCCAGGCACCGGCACTATATACAAGGGCGGAGTCATGGTGACTTCGCCGCTCACCCCGACTATTATCGGCAGATCGACCTCATCGCTCTGCTGGTCGTTGCAGAAGAGCTTTATCTGGAGGGTGTTCCCGTTGATGACGTAGCTCCTCATCTGGTCGGCGCTTATGGTTATCGTGATGTTCTTCTGGCAACCAGCGTCCAAGGCGTCCGAATACCTCATGGTCCAGAACGTCCTCCCGTCCACGGCCACGTCCACCCGGTAGTTGGAGCACTTCTGCGAGGCCGTTATGGTCGCTTCTATGTTCACCGCGCCTAGGTTGGCTGGCACCACGAATGCCGAAAGGCCAGACACCGATAAAGCCAGCGGGCCGGCCATGTAGGAACCCCAGCCGATTTTAAAAGCTCTCTCACTAGCTTGACCGCATTGTCACTTTGACAATCTGCTTTTTTAAAGCTGGTCTGCAGTTAGGCATGTCGTACAACCCCACTGCGCCTGGAGAGCCCGTCGTCTGCACCAGCAACGCCCTGCCAGTGATAGACAGGACCAGGTCGCAGTGCGGCCAGACCATCCAAGTGCCGTCCAGCGGTCTGTGGTACACCCTCTACGTGACGGCGATAAAGGGCGGCACGACCTTCGGGGTAGATCCCGGCGGGCTGGTTCAAGTATATCCCTTCCAAGTAAGCATAAGCACCGGCCAGTGGGACTGCGACCCCACTGTATTCGGCCACATCCTGCAAGGTAGCACTTGCCGGTACAAGTTCTTCGTGAAACAACCGAGCACCACCGGAAGCGTGAAGTTCGTGCTGACAGCCGGCGGCGACTCGTGCACAGTCTACTTAGCGCCGCAGGGGGCACAGCCCACTCCATCCCCAACGCCGTCGCCATCTCCCACTCCGCCTCAGCCACAGCCCACCGCGCCATCCTGCGATGCTTTCTTCCCGCCGCCTTGCGACCGCCCAGGCTACACCTGCACACAAGCAATGGGCGTCTGCTGTTGCAATAAGCTGGCCCAGCCTCCACAGCCGAGCCCGTGCCCGTCTGGCACCTCCTGCTTGGACTACAGCTTGTGCGAAACCAGCGGAGGCACTTGCGAATCCGACTGCGGGGTTGGGTGCTGTTGCAGGAAGACCACTCCGCCGCCTCCGCCAACTCCACAGCCGAGCCCGCCGCCGGTTCCGACGCCATCGCCGAGCCCCAAGCCGGAGTGCCCCACAGGAACGGTCTGCGTCGATCCCAGCTTGTGCGGGGGAGGCGGCACCTGCGTGTCCTCCTGCTCGCTGGGTTGCTGTTGCCAGCCGCCGTCGAACATCCCGCCGCCGCCTCCGCCGGCGCCCCAGCCTCCGAGCGCGTTCAGGAGGCCGCAACCGTTCTAGTCTAGATCGGCGGCTCCATATTTTAGGGTTCTTCAGCCGCTCTAAAACGTCCTGCTATTTCTGGTCTCCTTCCAGCTCTAGGCAGTCCTGCTTTCAGCTATCTGTAGACAGCACCTATCTTAACGCCGGGCAGGCTCCCGGGCCTGGCCACCACCAAGGCCGTCTTGTGGAAGTAGTAGGTGTTCGACCCGGAGAAGGCGGGGATCCCGTTGATCAGAGTGTAGTTCTGCGGCGTTATGTACCTGAAGTGCGTGCCGTCTATGTATATATCCAAAGGCGACGGCGCTTGCGCGGATATGTAGATCCACCCGTCGCCCACCGCTGAGAACAGTATGGTGTCGCTTGCCACATATCCCGGTGGTATCAGCTTCTCGACTATCATGCTCGACCCCTCTGGCGATTTAAAAGCCGAGAGAGCTATTAAATTGGGGGTAGGCCGATGTATGCCCGGCATAAGCCTTCGCCGATTAGCGGACCGGGCGGCCGAGCCGTTCGCCCGCAGGGGCCCGTTCGTCCTCCACCGCAGGTACTCGGCCGAAAGCTTGAGCTCAGGACACAGCTACGCGTACGCCCTTGCCGAGGAGATAGAGGCGGTCTGCATGCCTAGGAGGCGCCTTGGCTTGATCTTCAACTTGGACCACGTGGCGCTGGCCAAGGCCCACAAGATGCTTAGGGAGGGCGACGCGGTCGTCTTCCTCACGGAGGGCCCGTTCAAGGACTTGCTCAAGGCCAGGGAGGTGCTCGAAGGACTGTTCCTCATAGTGCCGTCCCTCTACGTGTACAGGTGGGCCAGGGCCGCCTCCAGGAACGTGGAGTTGCTTCCGCTTGGCGTCCAGAGGAACCTCTGCAGAAGGCACCGCAGGGACTACGACGTAGGCATAGTGCTGAGCGCCAGGCCAGCCCTCGTCTGGGAGGAGGGCTTGACCCCGGCCGTGGCCTACAGGAAGGGCGTGGACCTCTACCTTGAGGCGGCCGAGGAGCTGGCGAAGAGGAACGCCTCCATAGCGACCAACTACCCCTACATAGACGGATACTTCACCACGGACGTCTGGGAGATATATTCCCGCTCCAAGGTCCTGCTCTTCCTCTCCAGATCGGAGGGCTTCGGCCTGCCAGCCGCAGAGGCCATGGCCTGCGGGACTCCCGTCGTCTACCTCGACGCCCCGGCGCACAACGAGTTCGCGCAGGGGCACAGGATACCTGCAAGGCACATGGGCTACAGAAGGGATTGGGCCCCCTCCTTCGCATATGGGGTATGGGAGCCGGAGCTTGAGGCCGAGGAGATAGCCGAGGCGGCGTTGGCGGCCGCGGAGGAGGACGCCGAGGTGGACTACGGCTACTCCTTGAGGGATTATGCGGCGGATCTGTGCGATTTGATCAAGAG
>Ga0208313_100089_pt1 | contig 30585 bp, 30 predicted proteins | sample OSP_15_2_FD_187142 | JGI IMG/M metagenome (GOLD analysis project Ga0208313, IMG submission 187142) | Extremophilic microbial mat communities from Yellowstone National Park, USA - OSPB_Slides-mat_host_7_15 (SPAdes) (version 2) | ecosystem: Environmental > Aquatic > Thermal springs > Hot (42-90C) >... | reverse complement strand
GAAAATATGATGTGCTAGTGCTAGAGGACCTAAACGTTCAAGGCTTGATCCAGAAAGGCGTAACCAGAACAAGAAGGATGAGGCTGTACGACTCCTCGTTCTCAGAACTCAGAGCGGTGCTTGAGTGGGAGTTTCGAAAAAGAGAAAAACTTGTTTTACCTGTGCCAGCGTACAACTCCTCACGTGAGTGCTTTCTTTGTGGTAGGATCAACCAGGACTTAACACTGGAAGACCGAGTGTTTCACTGTCCCTTCTGTGGTTTCACTCTTGATCGCGACTTGAACGCTTCTTTGGTTCTCCTAAAAAGGTCAGGGTGGGAGCCACCCGTTGTGCCTGTGGAGCTTCGCCCAATACCTCCTCTACCCTCCCTAGGGTTAAAAAAGAGGAGGCAAGGCGGGGCTGTGAAGCAGGAAGCCACGTCCGTAAGGGCGTGGTAGTTCACTTCAAGTCTTCTTATAATAAAAAAGCGTGGCTTTGTCGTTGTGATATCCTATTTGGTTTTTGTTTGGTACTTTGCTCAAAATCTCGGTGGGATTTTGACAGGTATTGGAACGGATCCAAATAGTGCGCCTCTCATCGCTCTTTTGAGCTACGCGAGTTACAAATCGGAGCGCGTTTTTGAGCTAAGAACCAGCTGGCTTAAAGTGTCTACCCATGCTTCGACTCTGTTTGCATTTCTTAAACATTTTAAGAGTTTTAGAGTTTCAATTTTCACATGATGTTGCTCATTTTCCAGTGGAAGTTTTAGCAATCAAAGGGGTTGAAGAGAATTTGACATTAATTGGCATCGCGCTTATATATCATTCAAATTTTTGTTAAATCAGAAAAATTCAAACACAAAAGACAAAATTAAAAAACTTCAAACGACAAAGCTTGTAATAGTGTGGCCACAAGTTTTATATTTGATACGCGTTACAAACTTATGGAAGAAAAAGAGCTTTCTCAACACATCAAAAAGATTCAAAAGTTTCTCTTACCAGGGGAACGCGTTCTCGTGGTTGCAACCCAATCACGCTGGAAAAGAGGCGGAAAGTTCATCAATCCAGGAACGATTTACGCAACAGACCGAAGGCTAATTATCAGAGACCCTTACACGCTCGGATTAAGGGCGGATATCACGATAATACCCTATGACAAAATAACTGGTGTGCGAGTGAAAAAAGGACTTCTTTCTACTTCGCTAGAAATCACCGCGGCTGGTTTAGAAGGGGGAAAAAGCGCGGTCATCAAATGGGGAGAGGGTGGGGTTGGCGAAATCGACGCAATAGACTCGGAAAAAGCGGAAAGGATAGCTTCTCTAATAGGAGGACAAGCGGGAAGGGTGAACGCTCAAGTTCAAAACGTTAGTGTAGCAGAAGAGCTTGAAAAACTTGCACAACTACGCGAAAAGGGTGTAATCACGGAAGAAGAGTTTCAAGAACTCAAGGCTAAACTCATTAAGTCTCAACAAAACTTTTAAACACGAATGAATAAAATAGTGTGAACGCGCGTGTTAGAGGAGGAGTTGTTAAGGCTACTTCCCAAGGTTCTAAGAGAACACCCTGAGCTACGCCAAGAAGTACTCTCGATTTTAACAGGGAGCTACCTGACCTCCTCCCCGCTCCTCAAAGAGGCGAGGTTTTCCGCCCCCTTAACCCCCGATTTTTGTAAAATGAGTGAGTTCACAGGTAAAAGTGTAAAGCCAATCGTTGCTGGTGTGCGTTTTGATAGACACGCACTTGAAGAAGCAAAGCGTCTAGGGGTGGAAGTGGTTTACATTTAGAATCTTATATAATAAAAGAGTGGTTTTTAGAATCAAATTCTTACAAAGCCCACGATTTTAGTACAAAACACAAAAATCTGAGTGTCTTTTAAAAACTCATGATATTCCAGAATCTGATTTTACATTTGGTTTCATTCAAAATTAACTTCAACTACAGAAAAGCCTTATAGTTACGAGTATACAAAGTTTCAATATTTGCGATTTGATATGACATTGTAACACAAATTGTCTTAATTTTAAGATGAATTTTAGTACTGTTCAAATATAAGAATTTTTTGATAAACTATCACTTAATTGCTTTGGTATCTCTACGCATGTTTCGTAGACACGTCCTACTGCCTTATGTCCCAATTAATGGATATTTTACTCTTTCTAGCTTACCCTGTATTATGTGAACATCGCTACTGCAAACTCCAGAAGGTGAGCTACCCCCGCTCAAGAGCGGGAGCTTCCTGAATCATCGCCACGCCTTGCCTCCTCTTTAACCCTAGGGAGGGTAGAGGAGGTAGTGGGCGGAGCTCCTCAGGCACAACGGGTGGCTCCCACCCTGCACGTTTTAGGAGAACAAGGGAAGCGTTAAGGTCACGGTCAATAGTAAAACCGCAATATGGACAGTGAAACACCCGGTCTTCCAGTGTTAAACCCTTGTTGATCCCACCACACAGGAAGCACTCACGTGAAGTGTTGTACGCCGGGACAGGCAAAACAAGTTTACCTCTTTTTCGAAACTCCCACTCCAACACAGCTCTGAGCTCTGAAAAAGAGGAGTCGTAGAGTCGAAGCCTCCCCCTCTTTTTGGTTCCACTTTGAATTAAGCCTTGAACGTTTAAATCCTCCAGCACCAGCACATCGTACTCCTGTGCAAGTAGAACACCAAGTTTAAAGAACAGGTCACGTCTGAGATCCTTAACGTGTTCGTATTCGTATTGTTTAGCTAGTCTCCGCTTTGCTTTAAGCCAGTTGTTGGAAAGAAACTTCTTCCTTGAAAGTCTCCTCTGGAGTAACCTAATTCTTTCAAGTGAACGCTCAAGCGGTTTCGGGTTCTCTAGGTACCTACCATCGGAGAGTGTTGCAAGCCTTGTGATCCCCAAGTCAACACCCACAGCTTTTTTGGGCTCCTTCGAAGACAGCTCTTGGCTCTCTGGCTCCTCCACTAGAAATATCACGTGGATTCTGCCTGAAGGGTTGAGTTTAACACACACCTGAGACACTTGGTTTTCTGGAAGCTCCCTGTGCATCACTAGGGTAAAGAAGCCGATTTTACTCAGGTAAAGTCGAGCTTTTCTCTTTTTGTTCTTTCCTTGTCCTACTTCTCTTGTATCAGAAAGCTTCCAGCCACTCTGAGGGTACACCAAGGAAAGGTAGCGGTGCGGCTTCTTTTTCTTTGGCTTGTTCGCAAGTCCTTCAAAAAACCTCTGACGCGCCTCGTAAAACCTATCAGCAACTTGTTGGGTAACCTGCGAATGCAGCGCCTGAAACTCTTGGTTCTGTTTTCTCAGGTCTAAGGCGAGCTGTCGAAGCTCGGTTTTATTCATTGAGTGCTTGTTTCTTTCATACTCTTCTTTTTCAGCGTGTAAGAGCGTGTTGTAAAGCTTACATGCAACCTCGAGCTGGGTCTTCAACACCCTCGCCGTGGTTTTCGAAGAGTACGCTCTGAACCTGTATGCTCTTACACGCACGCCGAATTTTCCCCCGCACCCGTATTTATACCTTTGGGATCCCCGCTCTTCAAAGGCGAGGTTTTGGAAAACTTATAACACTTCGATAACTACCCAATTCGACTTGGGCTTTAGGTCTTGTACATCTTTTACCGCAAAGTCGTGCGCTCTTTCAACGACAACTGCTTTCATTATGTGTTACAGGCGAACGCAAAAAGTTTTACAAAGTTTGTTCATTAAGTATTTTCTTTACTTTTTCTTCGGAAATATTACCGCCTGTGAGCATCAAAACCACTTTTTTACCTGTTAATAATTGCTTGATCTTTAACGCCGCGGCGGTTGACGCAGCGCCCGCAAGCTCGGCAAGCTGTCCTGTGTTGAAAAGCAGAATCCTTACTGCGCGAAACATTTCGCTATCTTCAACAAGAACTATGTCATCAAGTGTTCCTCTTACTATCCTTAATGGAAATTGGTAAGCGCTTGCTGTTGCAAGACCCTCGGCTTCGGTTTTGACACCGCCAGTGTTTACGAGTTCTCCAGTTAACCAAGCCTTGTAGAAAGCCGGAGCGCCACTTGCTTGCACTCCTATCACTTTGATTTTAGAGTCGATCGTTTTGTAAACGATACACGCACCGCAAATCCCAGACCCTCCACCGATTGGGTTTATCACAACCTCCACTTCTGGCAACTCCTCGATCACTTCCCAGTGCATCGTGGCGACACCCGGATAAAGGAGCGGTTCGTTTATGCTGTGAATGTATAAGTTCGAGTTCTTTTCTGCAAGCTTCTTTGCGTATTCGTTGGCTTCATCAAAGTAGCGACCGTGAATCAAAACCTGTGCTCCGAGCGCCCTTGTCGCCTCTTGTTTTATTGCGGGAACGCCTTCTGGCATCACCACCTTTACGTCTACGCCAAACAGCGAGCCTGCGTACGCGATCGACTGTGCGTGGTTACCGGTTGAAGCGGTTACCACACCACGCTTTAAAGCTTCGTCAAGCTTTTTCACCATGAAGTAAACTCCGCCCCTTACCTTGAACGCCCTTGTTGGTTGCAAGTTTTCAAGCTTTAAGTAAGCGTCACACTCTAGCATTTTTGAAAGAGAGCGTGAGTAAATAAGCGGAGTTCGCTTCAAATATTTGTGTACGACCTGTTTTGCTTCAATTACATCCTTTAAAGTGGGAAATTCGTGTGCTGACAATTCACCTTTTAAAAACGGGCTTCGACTAAAGCTTTTTCAAAGAGGGGAATGCACACCAAGTTCTTTTTGCAGTTCTTTGTCGAAAGTTAATAACTGCGCTTTACGCCTTTTTGAGACGCTTAGCACGAGTTTGTCATTAAACCTTTCGAACGAAATGCGCTATTTTTTAACGATTCAAGTGCGCTCAAGACGTCTTCTTTTTCAACGGGCGCGTATTCAAACGACTCTAGCAAATCAACCACTTTTTCGTAAATGCTTTGCCCGTCCACTCCAAGTTTTGCAAGAACTGCGACGAACTCTTCGAGCACGACGCTAGGGATAACACACACTTCGATTGAATCTATAAGCGCACGTGCGGTTTTGTGATGCTCCGAATCTTGGATAGTGTCGTAAATCAGTGTGTTTGTGTCGAGCACGCACTCCATTCGATCGCTTCACTCCATGCTTTTTCTAGAACTTGATTGAGCTCGTCTTTACAAAAATTGGGGGTTAAGGGGGCGGAAAACCTCGCCTCTTTGAGGAGCGGGGATGGATAGCCCCCTTATATTTAAATATGAGTTCTATTTTTTTCTTAGTGACGCTAATGACGCTCCTCCCCAGCTCGATCGGGGGCTTAATGGGACTGTGGGAGGGGCATCTAGTATCTCCCTCTCTTAAGGGACTAGAGCTAGGCGATGAAAGTTCCCTATTCATGTGGGGGAGCTCTGACGCCCCCTACTGCCCGCCAAATGAGAGATGTATCCCCGAATCGATGGTGGGAACGATGAGCCCTTTGGAAGGGAACCCTCGCCCTTCCAGGACGGGGAGACGTCAGCATTTCAATCATCCTGATTTGAAATATAAACATTTTACGGTAAGATGGTATAATACTAGTTTCGCGCTTGGTGAAATGTCGTAATGGCGCGCGTTTTCTTAAGGCTGTGTGATCGATTCCCTCGCGGATTTTGGAGTTCTGTTGATTTTTGTAAAACGTAATCTCGAAGCATTTGCGCAAACGTTTTCGCGAGCATCAAGGCTTTTTGGGATTTGTGAATTTCGGCTGAAATCTATGCGGCCTTAATAAGCAAAAATTTATACCTCTTTTTGTAATACTTAAAACGAAGTTGGAAATACAAGGTGTTGCTGATTTACCGCTACACGAGGGGCATGTGCCACGCTGGCTCATACCGATTATGCGCGCTCTTGCGCGCGCAATTATTGACGTAATGGTTCTTGAGCTTGGCCCACAAAAGTGTGTGCAAAGGTTTTCAAACCCTCTTTGGTTTCAGGCTTTCAACAACGCAATAGGAATGGACTGGGACTCTAGTGGCTCGACCACTGTGACCACGGCGATTCTTAAGTCTGTGGTCAACCCAAAAGAGCACGGTTTTGCGGTTGTAGGAGGAAAGGGTGCGCAATCAAGGCGAATACCAGAAGAGCTTGAAGCGCTTTCTTCAACGTTGGATTTTGAGCCTTCGAAAATGATCAAAGTGAGCAAACTCGTCGCAAAGGTGGACACGACGCTTTTACAAGACGGGCACACGCTTTACCACCAAGCGGTTTTTGTCGCAAAGGGCATGTGGGGAGTGGTTCAACAGGGAATGGACGTTGTAAAGCGCTTTGCAAGAAGGTATCACTGGGTTGAAAGAGAAAACCTGAAGTTCAGCGTTGAACCGCACGAAGCGATTGCTGGAGTTAAGGGAAAAGCGATCAACGCGTTAGAGCAAAAGTGTGAAGGACTAAGAAAAGTTTTGGTAGACCTTGTGAACGAAGATCCAAAGAAAACGATCGCTCAGTATCAAACACTCGTGCACTCTGGCGGGCTTGATGTTTGGCTCAAACAAGCATCACTTGGCGGAGTTTCAAAAAGCAATAGGCTTGTGTACTATAGACCCGTCGACGTTGAAAAAGTCGAGCTCGTTTTGGAAAAGGTAAGAGACGCAAAGCCAGCGACGCTTGAAGAAGCGCTTCTTGCGGGTTTAGGACCTTCTAGCGCGCTTGCGCTTTACCTTATATCCGACTTGGTTTACTCCGAACCTCCTTCTTTCGAAGACCCTGTGACACTGCCTTACGACCCGTTTAAGTACGCTTTCACAGTTGGTGGAAAAGACGGCATTCCCTATCCGGTTGATCCAAGCGTGGCAAAGCAAGTACTCAGAGCGCTTGGCGAATTCATCGAGCGCGCAAAACTCGAAGCAAAGCAAAAGGAGCGCGCGCTCACAAGGCTCAAAGCGTTAGAACCTCATAGCGATTGATTCCCAGCCTTCCAAAAAGCCTCTTAAATCTTTTATCCAAGAAGAACACTTGGGCTGAGTCTTCAGGGCCACGAATAGCCCTGCCAATCGCCTGCTTTGTTGCGATCACCGCGTCTTCGAGCATCAGCTCCCAAGTGCTAATTCCTCTTTTTTGCTTTAGATACTGAGCCATCTCCTTGAACTCTTCGTCTTTGACGTTAGGGTAGGGCACGCCTAGTAGCAAGACTCTAGAAACCACACTTTTTCCTTTGTGCTTGAACTCAACGCCTTCAATCAGTTTGCCTCTTGCAACCGCTGTGATAAGGGTTGGTTCGCCCCTTTCACACCTTTGATTTACCACTTCTAAAACCTGAGCGATCGTCGTCCTCTGCGACTCACACACATTCGATGCGCCTTTGAACCACTCAACTTCTTCGTAGTTTTGGGTGACAAGTAGCGTTACACCATGATTTGCCACAAGCGACAACGCTCTTCTTATTGCCTCATCTCTTACGCTTTCTCTTTTTTCGTAGCTCATGTCTAGTTTTGTGTCGAGAAAATACTTCACATTCTTTTCAAAAGGGTTGATCTCTACCACCTCAAAGTTTGAAAGGCCTAGCACGTTGCTCAAGTACCAAGATGACGGCATTGAGCCAGAAAGAAGAATCCATCTATCCGCGTTTAGGCTCCTCACAAGATACGAAGGGTCTACTGGAATGAATTTAACTGCCCTGATTTGCTCGTTTTCTTTTTCCAGTTTTTCGCCACAGTTTTCGCATCTTGACGACCTTTCTGAGTTTTCGTGCCTACACTTGGGACACACGAGTTTTTTGTGAGCCTTCCAAACGTCTGGTTTGTCCAAAACAAGCCTTGTGTGAGAAATCAGGCGCTGAACCCTTTCATCACCTTCAAAAAATTCGAAGGGAGGCTGGGGTAGCTCATCTTTTTTCCAGCTCGCAACTTCCAAAAGTTTCGTAAGAAAGTCGAGCACTCTCTCAATTTCTTCAAGCCTTTTTCTGAGTTTTTGAGTGCTACCAAACTCTCCAAAACGCCTAAGCTCCTCATACTGAGTTATTATGTTTGTGAGCGTGCTAGTGGAAAGCTTAAAGCTCAGCTTTCTTGTGACGCTCGCGAGGTTGTGCGCCTCATCAAAGATAAAAATTTGGGTGTCTAATCCTACATACTTCCAAAGCAGAAAGTATGTGAGGTGTGTGTAAAGCTTGACAGTTGTCGGTGCGTCTCTTGCAAAGGGATAACCACACCCTTTTTGCTTTTCCTTCCACTTTAAGACCCAGCTTTCCACGCCCAACCTCTGCATTTCCTGAAACTCCTCTTTTAACCTTCCTTTTAAAAGCGCGCCCCAATCGTCTTCGACTTTAAAAAGGTTGTGCTCGCACTCCTTACACTTTTGCTGAGGCTTAAAGCTATCAATCCTAATTTTTTCATCTGTAGTGGGCGCGAATTTGCACACCCTGTCCCTGCCTACATGCCCACTGAAATCGACGCGCAAAGCCCTGCACTCCCTTTCCCAAGGAAGGTACTCCGCAAGCGTCCTTGTGAACACGCTCACACGAGCGCCTTTCGCGTGCTCAAGCGCTGCGCTCAGCGCGACAATTGTCTTTCCACTTCCCGTTGGCATCGAAAGAACCACGTTTTTTTGTGAGTTCAACGCGGAGACGATTGTTTTTATCGCGTGCTTTTGGTATGGTCTTAGCGTTTTTAAGGCGCTCACAACACGCTCACTTTCTCAAGGTAGCTCAGTGCAAGTCCTTTGTTCACTTCGCATTCGCCCTTTTGCTTTACATTTTCGATCTCAAACAGCGCGTGGAAATTTCTTTGGTCGACTTTTTTCGGATAAGGGTGTTTCGCGAACTTAAAGTCGAGCACCACAAAGACCCCTTCGACATCGCTACCACAGCGCTCGATGAGCTCAATTGCCGAGTCAATCGTGTGAGAAGTCCTTCTTATGTCATCGATCAGCACCACACTTTTGTACTTTTGTATCACCGACTTGTCACCGAACAGTTTGAGCGCTCGATCTTCTGTTATCGACCTGCTTTCAATTGCGATAGGCTCTTCAAAAATGAGTTTTGAAACCTTGTGAAGAGAAAAATAAGGAAGGTGCGCGAACAAAGAGGTGGCAACGCCGTACTTTGCACCAGAAGTCTCGATCGAAGTTATCGCTTGTGGTTTGTACCCCAGGTTGAAAATCCAGTACGAAAAGAGTTGCGCGATCGCCTTCAAATCTTCTGGCATGTTGTACAGATTCAACCACTCAATCCTAAGAAGTTTTGTGTCGCCGTGAGGTTTAACGCTTATTCCAAAGCCTTCTTTTAAGTTGTTTAGTATCTTCTGCACGACTCTTGCGTCGGGTTCCATAATAAAACCAGTGGCAACCCAAAATAAAGCGTTGCCACTAAACACAGCGTAGCACGCTTTTTGAAAAGATTTCCAACGCTTGTTCAAAGTTTAGCGCAAGCTGTGGAAAAATTAGCGTAAAGCTTTCAACTCCTACGCTTAAAAACTCCTTAATCTTTTGAATGCAATCTTCGGCTGAGCCGATGGCGTCACGCTCAAGCAAAGCGCGAATTCTCACCTTGCTTTCTCCTTTTTGCGCTATGTACTTTTCCACCCATTTCAGCGCGCTTTCACGCGTGTCATCGATGAAAACACGTAGCATGACCGATTTTTTGATTCTAGCGAGTTCTGGAGTTTGTAGCCCTTTAAAAACACGTGGTGAATAGTATCCTTCCCACATATCCGCGTGCTTTGCCACAAGTTTTAGCATCTTTTTTCGCTTTGCCGCGATGACAATTGGCGGGTGGGGTTTTTGATGTGTGGGTTCGCAAAACGCGTGCTTCACTTGGTAGTGCTTTCCAAAAAAGCTATAGCGACCATAAAGCCACAAGTTCTTTGTGATTTCAAGCGCTTCGTCAAGCTGCTCAACTCTTGTTGACGCACTTGGTTTTTCAATGCCAAAACCTGGGGCTGCGCCAGCGCCAAGCCTTAGGTCGACACGTCCGCCACTAATCTCATCGAGTGCGGAAACCACTTTGGCAAGCATCACAGGATGCCTGTAAGTCACAAAGCAAATTCCAGGACCAATTCTTATTCTTTCGGTCACTTGAGAAAGCGCGGCAAGCGCCGAAAAAGCTTCAACCCCTAAACCTTCACCGTAGTAAAACGCGTCGAAATCGAGCGCTTCAGCCTTTTGCGCAAGCCTTTTTAGCGTTTTGTAGTCGCATCTCCAGTGTGCTAGCGCAAACTTCAAACGTTGATCACCATGACCGTGAGGTCGCTGTAAGTTTTGCGAGGCAAAGACGCAAGCGTGGCCTGCGTCTGTGTTTCGTTTTCAAGTGTGAGGTTTTCGTAAACTCTCACGGTCGTGTGTTTTGGCGCTCCAAACGAAATCAAAAGTGAGGCGATTTCGTTCGGCATTAAGTCGTACGGACGAGGAAGAAGAAGCACGGGTTTAGAGCGTTTTATCGAGTCGACCACTTCTCTAAGCTTTTGCTCAAGTAGCTCTCTTTCGCCGCTTTCGTGTAGTGTCAATACATGAGCCTTGTCGAGTGACACACCGCACCTTGCCGCTGCCACTTGGATTGAGCTTATCCCTGGAATTATTTCGAAATCACAAGGGATTTTTTGAAGTAGCTCTTTTTCAGAGAAACACGCGTCGCCAGTGAGCACTATCGCGCAACTCTCTCCTTGCTTTACTCTTTGGCAAATTTGTTCGATCTTTTGTTTGCTATCTTTAATCGTAAAGGTTAGCACAACCTTTCCTGAAAGCAGGTGACGAACGGTTCGTAGCGGATGCGCGTAACCTGCGACAACTTTTGCGTCGAGTATCGCGCGTTTTGCACAATCGGTAAGATACTCTTGAGAGCCTGGTCCAACGCCCACAACAAAAAGCTTTGCGCTTTGCGCGCTTATTGGTACACTCGCAATCGCAAGCGTGATTCTTCTCCAAAACTTTGTTTTTTTGAGTATGAGCGTTGAGCCTTCTCCCGCTACGTAAAGCGCACAAGGCTCGGCCACACCAGATAACCCTACATGCTTTAAAACCTGCTCAGAAGGAGGAGAAAGCTCTGGATGGTTGAACGCTTTGAGCGAATCTTTTTCGAGTTTTACAAAACGCAAGCCAAGTCGTTTACACGCCTCTACAAATGCGTTTTCTTCTTTGATGCTTGCCACCGCTTGCACATCGCTCAAAGAAATACCAGCTTTTTCGAGCGCCTGCGTGATCGCCTTTACCACTTCGTCGCTCGACACACCCTTCACAGAGCCTATTCCTATCACAACTTTTCTCTTTGGTTTGAGCCATACGTATGGTTTTGTTAGACCTTTGGGCTCCTTATCCGAAATCACCACAAGCGCGTCGTATCGCTTCTCTTTTTCAAGAAGTTGCTCTTCGTTTACACGCTCGCCTTGTGCGAAAACAGGTGTGAGAACTACAACCCCAAGCTTTTTTCCGTTTACGATCGCAGCGTTGACTTCAAGAAGGCTGCCCAAGTTTTTGATTTCACACCCAAACTTTTCAGCCATTTCCTCAACACTCGCTTTGCCCAATGAGTCGGTTGCGGTGGTTATCACGGGCGTCGCTCCCAAAATCTTTGCGACAATGCTTGCAAGCTCGTTCGCTCCTCCCAAGTGTCCAGAGCACACGCTTATACAAAAGCGCGCGGCGTCATCCACGCACACAACCGCTGGATCGCTCAGCTTTGAGCGTAAAAGAGGTGTGATCACCCTTACTAAGCCGCCTAGCGCCATTATCGCCACAATTCCGTCCACAACTTTGTACACTTGTTTAAACACCTGTGAAACCGAGCCTTTGTAGCTCACCCCTATCCCGCTTTCATATTTGTGATAGTGATGCGCGAAGAAACCAAGCTCGTTTAGCTTTTGCGTTATCTTATCTCCAACAGCCGCGCCAGGCGAAGAAACGGAGACTACCGCAATTTTTTTCACTACTCTTCAACCTTCCTTGCTTTTCGGTATGAATGTGTAAACCTGGGATCGTAAAGCTTTGAAAGTTCGTAGCGCTTTGGTTCGACCACTTCACCCACGATTATAAGCGCGGTTCTGTATATTCTTGCGTCTTTCACCATTTTTACGATGTTTTGTAGTGTGCCTTTTAGAACGATTTGTTCTGGCCAGCTCGCCTTGTAAACCACGCCAACAGGCGTCTCTGGAGGATACCCTCCCTTAAGTAGTTCGTCCACAATTCTTTCTATCAACTGAATTCCTGTAAAGATCACAAGCGTCGCCTTGTGACGTGCAAGGCTTTCCAAGTTTTCCGAGTCTGGTACTGGTGTCGCTCTGTACGATGCGCGCGTTATTATTATGGTTTGAGAAACGCCCGGCAAAGTGAGCTCGGTGTCAAGCGCCGCCGCGGCCGCAAGAAATGAGCTCACACCGGGTATCACCGTATAGCTCACACCCTCCTTTTTTAGCGCGTCTTGCTGCTCTTTTAGCGCGCCGTAAATGTGCGGGTCACCTGGGTGAAGCCGTGCGACGATTTTTCCGCGTTTTACTTCTTCCACCATAACTCGAATTATTTCCTCTCGATCCATTTTTGCGCTGTCGTAGATTTTTGCATCTTTTTTTGCGTATTTCAAAATCTCAGGGTTGATGAGTGATCCTGCGTAGATCACCACATCCGCTTGCTTTAGCGCTTTGAGCGCTTTAACGGTGATGAGCTCAGGATCTCCAGGGCCTACGCCTATAAAGTAAACTTTGCTGTTCAATCTAAAGCACCACCCACAACAAGCATGGAAAAGTAGTCTTCCTCTATCACGCCTTTTTCCCAGTTTGAAATCGTGGTTTGAACGTATTTTTCACCTTCGATCGTACACCTTCTTACGTAGAGCACGCGCGTGTTCTCCGAAACGCCTGCTTGTTTTATCGTGTCGATCACGCTGTCCAAATTCACAGAGCCTTTGATCAAAATCATGGTTTTTGCGATTGAAGCGCATTTTTTTATGACGTCCAAGTTTTCAGCTGGTGTGATCACGATCGTGTCTCTTTCCTCTGCAAGAATCAAACCCACTTTAGCGGGACACGCCGTGATCGAAGAAACGCCTGGAATAAACTCCGCCTCTACTCCATACTCTCTTAAAATCGTGTGTATGTGTCCAAAGGTGCTGTAAAGCAAGGGATCGCCAAGAACCACGTAGCAACAAGTTTCGCCTTTTAACACGCTTTGCGCTATTTTCTGAGCGTTTTCGCGCCATGCGCGTTTGAGCGCCTCTTGGTCGCGCGTCATAGGAAAGTGCAACTCGACCACAAGCTTTGAACCAATTCCGCCTCGCTCCTTGAGCGCGTTTTCCACAATTTGTAGCGCAAGTTTTTTGCTTGTAGGCCCTGGCGATGGGATGAAAATCACGCGCGATTGCTCAAGCGCTTTGAGCGCTTTAACGGTGATGAGCTCAGGATCTCCAGGGCCTACGCCTATGCAATACAGCTTGCCCGTCATTATCGCTCACCAAGCGATGCGGATATCACCATAACAGGGTTTCTTGAAAGCAAAGCCGTGCCAAACTTGGTTTGTTTTCCTTTTGCGACAAAAACGTACGTCGCTTCAACTTGCTTAAAACCGAGCTGCTTTAAGCTTTCCAGAGCGCGATAAGCGGTTTCAACAAGAATAGCGTTTATCACAATTCTTTCGCACCCTTTGAGTTTACACGCTTCGAGTATTTCCCGCAAAACCTCAGACCCTCCGCCAATGATCACGCAGTCGAAACGTGGTAGCTCTAAAAGCGCTTCTGGAGCGTGTGCCTTGAGTATTCTCACGTGTTCAAGCACCCCAAAGCGCTCGCAGTTTCTCTTTGTGAGCTCAACCGCTCTTTCGTCGTGGTCTACCGCATACACCAAACCGTTGGGTTGGGTGAGCAAAGCTGCCTCGACGGTTATGCTACCAGAACCAGATCCCACGTCTACCACGGTGTCACCCGCTTTTAGCCTTGCTTTCGAAAGCGTTATCGCTCTGATTTCTTCTTTGGTCATTGGGATTTCCTCTATTCTTTCGAACAGCTCATCTGGTATGCCACACGACCTATAAGGCCAGATTTCGCTCAATCCGCAACCCCTTCCAGCACTTCAAAGTCTTCGTGGATTCGCTCATACCAAGCAAAAACCCACGAGAAGAAGCGATGAGCGCGCCCACTTTTAGCTTGCCACGCAACCTTTCGCTAACCCTTTGCGCTATTCTTTCGGCAACCTCTTGAAAAACCGCTTGCACAAGCCCCTCTTCTTTTAGTAGATCGATCGTGCTTTCCACAGTGTTTGCGCAAAGAATCTTCTTGATCAAATCCCTTGAAGCGCCCTTTAGCGCGGCAAGCGCAGCAAGAGTTTCGAACCTCGCGTCGGCGACTTTGCTATGCGTGTTGAAAACACCCGCCGCAAGCTTTACAAGTTTACCAGGTAGTCCGCAAACCACCAGCTCTTCAAAACTCTTTTTGCCAACATGGTCCAAAACTTCACCGATTTTGTCGCCCACTACGACAATCGCCCTTTCTTCCAAATTGAAGTACTTTTTTGTGATGACAACACCCGTGTTTCCTGGTGTGAGCGCAAGCTGTTTGTGTCCTAGCGCCTGCGCCTGGTCGATCTGCGCTTTCATGTGGCAAAGGTATTCTTCCGAAGAAACGGGTTCTTCGATTCCTGTCGTTCCGAGAATCGAAATTCCTTCTAATATCCCAAGTTTCGGATTGAGAGTGTTCTTTGTCACCTCTTTGCCTTCAGGAACGCTTATTTCCACTTCTGCGCCAGTTTCTTGAGGAAGCGCTTCGCTCACCGCCTCTTTGATCATCTTTAGCGGAATTGGGTTTATCGCTCGCTCACCAGGTTTTACTGGCAAACCAGGTCGCGTGACCAAACCTATTCCCTCACCAGCTTTGACTATGATTTCATTTCGTTTAACCAAACTCACACGAGCTATGAATCTAAGACCGTGTGTGACATCTGGGTTTTCGCCTGCGTCCTTTACCACAACCGCTTCTCCGATTTGATTCATCTTGATGGTCTTTGCTTCCTTGACTTTTAGCTCAACCCTTAATCCTATTGGCGTTGGTATCACAACACGATCTGTGATAACACCTTGCGCGGCGAGTGCCGCAGCCTTTGCTGCAGCCGCGGCCGCTGAACCAGTTGTAAGACCGAATTTCACAAGCGGGTTAGACAATCGTTTCTTCACCTACACGGTCGTTTTTCAGAAGCTCGTATTTTCCTGAGTAACCGCGTGGTGTGACCATTCTACCATTAAAAACAAATGTCGAAGAGTTTCCCACAACTATCGTGGTCAACATGTCTATTTTGTGATTGAGCATGTGCTCCAAGTCCGTCACAATCACTTCTTGTCCTTCCCTGTACGCCTTTCTCACGATGCCAACAGGTGTGCTCTTGTGTCTATACTTAAGAATCACATCGCGCGCCTCAACCACTTGAGTCACGCGTCTACTACTTTTTGGGTTGTAAATCACGATCACAAAATCGGCGGCGGCAGCAGCCTCAATCCTTTTTAAAATAACAGGCCAAGGCGTAAGCAGGTCGCTCAGACTTATAGTCGCAAAGTCGTGCATGAGCGGCGCACCCAACAAAGCGGCGACTGCGGTAGCGGCAGTAACACCTGGAATCACTTCAACTTCGATATCGACTGGTAAGCCTTGCGCGCGCATTTCCGAAAGCACCTCGAACACCAACCCAGCCATGCCGTAAACTCCGCTGTCGCCGCTTGACACAAGCGAAACGGCGTGTCCTTCGAGCGCCTTTTGTATCGCGGTTTTTACACGGTCTATCTCTTCCTGCATTTGAGTAGTGTAAACCTCTTTGTTTTCAAGCATCTCTCTAATCAAATCTACGTATAACTCATAGCCCACGATCACATCGCTTTGCTCAATCGCCTCAAGACACCTTAGTGTCATGTGCTTTTTGTCGCCTGGCCCAAAGCCCACGATAAAAAGCTTTCCAGCCATTTTACCCACCTGCGAGCGCGAGCAAACCGTTGACAAGCGACGCCGCAAGCGCACTCCCTCCTTTGCTTCCTCTTGTGACAATCCACGGGACACAAAGCTTCTTTACTTCTTCTTTTGCGCTACCTGCGTTCACGAAGCCGCAAACTGTGGCTATCAAAAGCGAAGGCTTTGCGTCACCATTTTTGATGTGTGTTATGAGTTCGAGCAAAGCGGTCGGCGCGTTCCCAAACGCAACAACGTCACCCAGCAAACCTTCTTTTACCGCAAGACGCACCGCCACCGCAGAACGCGTGGTTTTAAGCGTTTGCGCAAGCTCTTTTGTGCGCTCTTCGTTTAGGTAAAGTCTGATTCTACAACCAAACGTCTTTAGATTTGGGTGATAAATTCCGGCTTTTACCATTTCGGAGTCAACCAGTATGCTGTTTCCTTGTTTTAGCGCGTCGACTCCAGCCTTTACCGAACCCTTTGCGAATTCAAGTAGCCACGCGATGTCCAAGTCTCCTGTTGCGTGAACAGCTCTGAGCACAAGCTCTGCCTCATCTTGGGGAAGTGAGCGTAGCCTATCACTCAAAGCGTCTTTTATTCTAGCGAAACTTTGCTCGTAAATTTCGTCTGGTGCGAAAGTTTTCACGTTATCCGAAGAGTCATACGCGCTGAGCGCAGAAAGAATTAGTGTTGACAAAATGGGAACAAGATTGGCTGGTTGTAGTGGGTCTATTACGCACAGCTTAAGCGTTCCGTGTTTCGTTTCGAAATCGAACCAACCGCTCTTTGCGTCTTCGAAGCGATGGGTCACGAAAATCGCGCGTTTAACACCGTTTTGTACAAGCTTTTCCGCTTCTTCATAAAGAGAGTTTGTTGCCACTTTTAAATCGAAGTTGAGCCCTAGTCTTCCTAGCGCGTCTTTCAAATTTCTTGCGACTCTACCAAACTCAAAGACTCTTATCGCAATCTGTCGCATAAAACCAAAAAAGCGTCCACATATATTAATATTCTCAATTTTTTCAGAAATCTTCATATTATACTATTTGGTTGGATTATCCATGCAATATAACCAAAAAACTCGTTTAGCAAACTGTGTGCTTTTAGTGGACAGGGGAAGCAAAGCGGCCGAAGTCAGACGTGAACTAGAAGCTCTTTGTGAACACATAAAGCAACTAGGTGGTTACGCAGGCGTCGAGTTTTGCTTTTTAGAAGTGGCAACACCAAGTTTAGAGGAAAAGCTCAAAAGTTGTGTGGAAAAGTACGCTCACGTTTTCGTTTTCCCTTACTTCTTACACAAAGGACTAAAATTTTGGACGACCGTGAATTTCGTAAAAAGCTTTGGTCAAGAAGGAATTCATGTTATTGAGGAAGCGCTTGGTGTTCACGAAAAACTGATCGAAGTTGTTCTCGATAGAGCGCGTGAAGCGATTTCTGGTGAAACAAAAGATTGGAGTGTTTTGCTAATCGGACACGGAAGTAGCTTTGAAGCGGAAAAGAACGATTTAAATGAGATTGCTATAATGCTAAAAGAGAAAGCGAGCTTTAAAAGAGTTCACGCGTGCTTTCTTGAACTTTGCGAACCTACAATACGACAAGCGCTTTTACAGCTTACAAATGAGCGACGAATACTCATCATCCCCTACTTTTTACACCACGGAATGCACATGCAGCTCGACTTACCTCGCGAGCTGTCCGACTTGCCAAACGCCGAAGTTCGCTTTGCGAAACACTTGGGCGTGGACAAAAGAATAGCTCAGGTCGTTGTGGAAAAAGTCGAAGCGTTTAGGAGGAAACTCAATATTGAGTAAAGGAAAGGTTTACATAGTAGGCGCAGGACCTGGCGATCCAAGGCTACTCACTTTAAGGGCGTTTGAGCTACTCAGGATAGCGGACGTCGTGGTTTACGACAGATTAGTGAGTGAAGAAGTGCTCTCATTTGTCAAAAAAGATGCGAAGCTCGTTTGCGCTGAAAACCTAAGAAAAAAAGGCGGACAAGCCGCGATAAACGAGTTTTTGGTCGACCAAGCGAAACGAGGTTTGAAAGTAATAAGGCTAAAGGGCGGAGACCCGTTTGTGTTTTCGCGCGGAGGAGAGGAAGCGCTTTCGCTCTTTGAGAGTGGAGTAAAGTTTGAAGTGGTGCCAGGCGTAAGCTCGGCGCTTGCCGCACCCGTGTACGCGGGAATTCCACTCACCCACAGAGGAGTGTCTTCTTGTTTTGCTGTGGTCACTGGACACGAATACAGCCTAAAGAACAAAACGATTGACTGGCGCGCGCTTTGTAAAAGCGTTGACACGCTTGTGATTTTAATGGGCGCAAAGAACTTTGACAAAATCGCAAAAACGCTATTGGATAGCGGGCTTAGCGCAAACACACCTGTTGCGGCAATAGAGTGGGCGACGACTAAACGTCAAAAGGTGAGCGTTTTTAGTTTAGAGGACGCTTTAAAGAGCTTTATAATAAATCCTCCTGCGGTGATAATAGTCGGAAGGGTGGTTGAGCTTTGTCGTAAAATATCTTGGTTTAAAGCGGGTGTATCTGTTGAATAGAAAAATTGTGATTTTCTACACGCTAAACCTTTTTGTCACACTTGTTTTGTTTTTATGGCTCTTTTTCACTTCAAAAAGCGTTGACAATGCGAGCTTTTTTGCGCTTGGAAGTTTGGTTTACATTTTGGGCTTAAAGCACGCGTTTGACGCGGATCATCTTGCTGCGATCGACAATTCAACAAGAAAACTGATACAAGAGGAAAAGCCGGCGATGCTGTGCGGCTTTTTCTTTTCACTGGGCCACTCTACCGTGGTTCTTCTTCTTTGTTTGGCTTTGATCGTCGCTCAAAGAACTGTTTTCCACACCTTTTCCGGCTTGCAAACTGTTGGAAGCGAAATCGCGCCAGTGATTAGCGGCTTATTCCTTTTTGTCATAGGGTTATTAAACTCAGTGGTTTTTCTTGAAATGCTTCAAGCTTATAAGCGAGCAAAAAGAGGAAAAGCACCCTCTTTTAGTGACAAAAGAGGCTTTGCGAGTCGCCTTTTTAAGGGGTTGTTCAAAACCGTTCGCGCACAGCATTACATGTACCCAATAGGATTTCTCTTTGGTCTTGGCTTTGACACGGCCACTGAGACCGCGCTTTTGGCGATTTCAGTGGCAGAAGCAAGCGCTCTTTCCAATGTGGCGCTCACAAGCCTCCTTGTTTACCCTTTGCTTTTTGCCACGGGTATGACGCTCGTTGACACGACCGACGGCTTTTTCATGAACGTTACGTATCAGTGGTCTTTTTCCAACTACTTGAAAAAGATTCGCTATAACCTTGCGATGACCGCCCTTTCGATTTTCGTGGCGTATTTTGTCGGCGGCTTGGAGCTTTTGAGCGTTTTACAAAACACACTCAATCTTCGTGGTTCAATTTGGAACGCCGTGCAAATGGTGACGAGCAACTTTTGGTGGGGAAGAATCGGAGTTTTTATAGTTTTGAGTTTTGTCACGCTTTGGCTGTTTTCGCTATTTAGCGGTTCCAAAAAAGACTCTCGCCCGTGTTACGCTCCATGAACACCAAGCAATAAAACTTAAATTTTTAGAAAAAAGATTAGGAGTATGCCAAGCGTTTTGATCAAATCCACAGAAAACGGGCCCAACTTGGTTGTTGTTGACGGAAAAGTTGTGGCCGCTTTGTGTAGGTGTGGTGGTTCGTCCAAAAAGCCCTTCTGCGATGGCACCCACAGAAGAAACGGATTCAACGCGCAACCTTACGAGCTAAAGGTTTTAGAGTAAAACGTTTAATTATCACCACGGGATTTTTATTTGAATGGTGTACAAGCTGATTTACATCAGAAAAGAAGTGCACACTTTGCAACTCGGTGTCACAATAGAAGCGCCACTACAGGAGCTTATAGAAGAGTATGATTACGAAAAAGACTGGCTTGAAAGGCTAAAGCAACTGCAATCGCAAGGGTTTGAAATTCACATAAAAGACAAAACGGCTTACGCGGTAAAGCCAGGCGTGCGAAGAAAAATATAGGTGGAGGTTTTTCGAAATCAATGCGCCTTAGCGCTAAACGTGGGCCACACTTTGCCATTTTCGATAAAGCGGCAAAGTGTGGTGTCAGTAGCTTACTCAAACTAATTTGTGATGCTTAGACTCCTTTGATCAACTCACTTGCGGCTTCTATCACCCCAACTCTGTTCGGTAAATCCCTTAACAAACTGTATTCTTCAGCTTGTTTTTCTATAAACCCATAACCCAGCAATCTGTTTAATATGTCGTAAATTCTAGGTTCTGGAACTTCTTCTCCAAGTAGTGTGCTCGCAACTTTGGTCACTTGTTTTAGTTCGCCTTTGCCCCCAAGCCTTTCTAACGCCAAAATTGTCGCCGAATAGCGCTCCTTTGATTGTGTGCTCAGAATAAAGTTTCTGGCTTCTTCCTTTACTTCTTTTATGGCCATTTTTACTATATCCTCCACTTTTATCGCTTTGCCGTGCTTTAACGAAAACGAGCATTCGGAACCAAAAAATGTTAACCAGCCAGGAACGCCATCAAACTTGTTTAAAGCGTCCTCTAACACCTCATCACTAATTCTAACCCCTTCCTCCTCAAATCCCTTAATTAGAAAGTCTTTGCTGGCTTCCCTGTCAAACCTTTGTAAGTAAATTCTTCTTATATACCTGCCAAAGAAGGGTTTCTCGTACTCAATGTTCTTTAGAACTTTTTCCAAAATTCCGATCATACTTCCAGTAAATATGATGGTCGTGTTTTTGCAATAATCATAAATATCGTGGAACACGGAGGAAAAATTAATTCCATTAACCTTTGCAAGCTCTTGTGCCTCATCAAAAATTATTACCAGATTCTTTCCGTTGTCTTTAGCTAGCTCATCCATTTCTCTGATCACAAATCCTATATCCTCGTTTCTGAATTTCTTTAGCCTCGCCCTTATTTTGACTATATTAAAATCTATAAATGAACTCTCGTCGATACCCAAAATATTAGAAACAACTCTTAAAACTTTGCCGCTTAGCGTGTATTTCTTGATCGTCGAATTGATGCTTTCAAGAAACAAATTTGTGAAAGAAGACTTGGGATAATTCCTCCTTCTTGGATCGTAAATTCTCATCAAATTCAGACTTAATGCAATGCTGTTAGTTTCGTTCACAGAAACGTTGACTATGCTAGTTTTCCCCACCCTTTTCATTCCTAAAACTGCCATCCACGCTTTCCTTTGTACGCTATCTTTTATCATTTCGATTTCTTTTTCTCTATCGTACAAATCCTTTCTGTTTTCTTTGGGTCTAATGTCAAATAACATTATTACGCCGCCGTAATAATTACGGCGGCGTAACGTAAAAGTCTTTGGGTTAACCCGTGTGAAAGCTTTGCGCTCCTTATGGATAGTGTGCGGATAAGCGTTCGTGTGTGTCGATTCTGTGCACCGCGAAGAGCTTTGGGAGGCACATAAAGAGTGTTTGGATGTCGCAGAACACCCTTGTGCTTGAAGTGGCGGAAAAAGAGCTTCGAAGCCCAAAATGTACACGCGTTTGAAAGCCTTCGCGGAGCACAGTCACGCTACAACGAACGATTGAAGGTCACTGGGTCACCCACACTCCTCCTGGTCGAAGAAACCTAAGGGCGTTACGCGTGGTGCGTGTAAGTGTGACGCCACTACCTCGTAGTGTGCGCGTTAGCCGCGACCAAAACACACCGATCTACCTTTACACTTCGCGATGCGACAACTGCGATAATTTAGTGTTCGTGTGTAGAGTTTTTCAAGTCAAATTCTCCACGACTTCAAGATTGTGAAGAGTGTTTTGTAGAATTTTCTGAGTTCCCAAGAGCGTTGAATGGCACCGTAATCGCTTTAACTTCGAACCTCTTTTCCAAGTTTAAAGTGAATCCGTGGTGGGTTACAAAAGATTGAAAGCCTCGCCCCTTCTAGGGGCGGGGATGATGAAAGTTTAAATATCTCTTTTTTCAAATCTTAGTGACGCTAATGACGCTCCTCCCAAGCTCGATTGAGGGCTTAATGGGACTGTGGGAGGAGCATCTAGTATCTCTCTTAAGGGACTAGAGCTATGTGCGATAAAAGTTCCCTCTTTTCAAGTGGGGGGATCTCTGGCTACCCCGACTGCCCTTCAAATGAGAGATGTAATCCCGAATCGATGGCGGGAACGATGAACCGCTCACAGAGGAACCCTCGCCTCTGTGAGGCGGGGAGGAGTCAGATATCCACCAAATCCAACCGTGGCGTCAAGCCTTATTCTCACACTATTTTGGCATTTCCGTGTGCCACGCGCAGTTGTGAACAACGCTTATTCTGATTTTCTCTCTGCCTGACTTTTGGTTGCAACAAGGGCGGATGCAACCGCAAAAAGTCGTGCGAATTTGTGAATAAACGCTTTTATTTAGAACCACCGAACTGTAACAGCAGCGTAGCGCCAAACACGAAACTTGCAAATTTGTTACAAATTGCATACAAATCGCAAAACAATTTGAAATTGGCTTATTAGCTCTTTTGTAATATCAAAAGTGCTATGGACACAAAACTTGTTGTGGCTGTAATTTTAATTGTGGTATTGGCAGCGTCCACTGGCTACTTTGCGTACGCCTACTCGTCCACAAACTCGAAGCTCAGCGCTCAACAAGCCACGCTTTCACAGGTGCAGTCAACTCTCTCTAGCGTCCAACCACAGGTTGCGTTAGCGCTTGCGATGAGCCACTGGAACAACATCGCGATAGAAAACGTGAGCGCAATCATGGAAGAGTATGCGCCAAACGCAACACTGCACTGGGTGGGAGGCCCTCTCACAGGAACGTACACAGGCACTTCTCAAATCTCATCAACGTGGACCAAGTTCACAAACCTTTACGAAGCGGTGTTCTGGTACGCGATAACACCACCCACCGTCACTAAAAACGGAAACGGTTTCACAGTGGTCGCGCCACTTCAGTTCGTGGTCACACCAACAAGCGACCCAATTCACACCTACATTCTAAACGTCACAGAAACGCTCGACTACCAGCCAGTAAACGGCGAATACATGCTCGTCAACGAAATTTGGGCGGTAAAGCCATTAGACCTTAGCGTCGCGCTTCCAGGCTACCCAACAAGCCAAGCGCTTCAAACCCAAATGGTTCTTGCACAGGCTTACGCTCACTGGAACGCGATCGGAATAGAGAACGCAACGCTCATCACATCAGAGTACACTCAAAACGCTTTGCTCATGTGGGAAGGAGGGCCTTTAAGCGGTAACTACACGGGGTTACAGGCGATCAACCAAACTTGGACAAGGTTCTCAAACCTGTATGTGTACGTCGTGTGGTACGCGATAATGCCTCCTACGGTTACGCTCAGCGGTAACACAGCGAAAGTGGTCGGCTACCTACAGTTCGTGGTCTTCCCGTTTGCCACAAGTAGCAACCCGCATCCGCACTCATATGTGCTCAACGTGACAGACACGCTGTGGTACCAGTACGTTCCAGCTAGCGCTTCATGGATGCTTTACCAAGAAATCTGGGCGGTACACCCAATACCAATATCGGATGTCGCACCGGGTTACACGCCGTCGTATTACAACACGACGGCGATGTAACCTCTTTTTTTGGTGAGATTAATGCCAGGAGTGTGGTTTTGGGCGATTCTTGTTTCTTCGATATCTGTGGCGATTTCGCTAGCGATCTTTTTGATTTATTTGGTAAGTTTTAGAAGATTGAAAACCAAATTTTCGTTTGCGCTTCTTTTGCTTTCAAGCGCGTTTTTTATCCAAAGTTGCTTTACCGTTTACTCTTACGCAAGCTTTTCGCTAAGGTTTGGCGCACAGCTTGCAACCCCGCTATTGATTTTGAGCGCAATCGAACTCCTCGGACTTTCAACGCTTCTATGGATCGCAAAACAGTGAGCGATAACCAAAAAGACAATTACGCCAAAATTTTTGATGTTGCAAAGCGTGTGGCTTATCACTGTCTTGCGATCCAGAAGAGCACGGCAAACCCTCCAAGATCGAGCGTCGCTATCACAAAAAGAGGTAGCGCAACGTCCACCGAGTAGACACCAGAAAATCTGTAGTAAACCACGACGGAAACCAAACTTTGCACAAAAAACAGCGCAGACAGCAAAGCAAGACCCTTTGCAAAAGACGAGCGAACGTCCAACGCCCTTTTTAAGTAAATCGAAAACACCCAAGCGGTGAGAACAACACTCAAGGCGACCACTATCAAATCCAAAGACCACACCATACCGAGCAAATCAGCTCACCAAACCCTTTTTCTTGTTAAATCCAAACTTTGCTTCAAGCACTTTCATAAAAACCTCGCTGTTTTCTATAAACGTTTTTGAAGGAAAATAAAGCGTTCCGTATTTTGGACCCTCTTGAACCACTAAGCCGTTTTGCATCAAAATGTTCAAGTGGTGTGTCACGGTTCTGTAGTTCACACCCAAAGCCTCCGCAAGCTGGTTCGCGTTCATCGGTCGTTCGTTCAATAGCGTGAGAATCTTTGCGCGCATCGATCCACCTCTTGACCCCACGACGATCCACCAGAAAAGGTGCTCGATCGACCGAAAGGATTTCGTCACAAAGCACTTTTCGAATCGCTTTAATTTAAACCTTTAAGACGCTCTTTAAAACCCTTACTGCGTTTTCCCAAAGAATCTTGTCCGCTTTCTCACCAAGAAGTTTTGCAAGCTCTTGAACTTTTAACACGTTTTCAAAGCCTTGTGGGGTGCTTTGAATCCCCAAAAAGTCGGTTCCTATGGCGACGTGTCTTAACCCAAATTTTTGTTCGATGTAAGAGGCGTGGGTCACAAGGTCGTTGATCGAGGGATTTTCGCTTAGCGCGCTTGTTATCGCGGTTACACCAACAACCCCGTCGGTTTTTGCGATGGCTTCAAGCTCTTCATCATCAAGGTTTCTCACGTGATTCCTTATTTTTTTCACGTTTGCGTGTGATGCTATCACAGGCGCCTTCGAAAGAGAGGTGACGTCGAGAACCGTCGCCTTTCCTGCGTGCGCCACATCAACGAGAACTCCCAGTTTGTTCGCAAGCTTTACGAGCTCCTCTCCGTATCCTGTAAGCCCGTAGTCTTTTTTTGACATGCAAGAAGACGCGAACTTGTTGTCGTAGTTCCAAGTCAGTCCAACGCATCTCAAGCCCATTTCGTACAAAAGGTGCAAATCATAAGGGTCCGTCAAAACGTCCGCTCCTTCAAGCGCCAAAAGAAGCTTTACGCCTGGTTTTTCAAGGTCTGAAGCTTTTCTTACGATGCTCACAAGCCCCCGCCTTTCGAGATACAAGTAAAGCTTGAACTGCTCCCAAAGCACTTGTAAAAGCGGAGCTGAGGATTGTGTGGGATGGCCGTACGCCGCGCTCAGAACTTCGCCTCGTTCGTCCCACGTGTTTATGTGTGGAAAAATCACCGCAAAAACAAGCGGGTCGCCTAGTTGTTGTAGCATTTTGATAGAACACTGCCCCTCACCCTGTACCAAGTCAAAATTTTGGGACGAAAAAGCAAGATCTTCGTGTAAGTCCACAAAACGCATGAGCTTCAAACTCCTTTTTTCGTATAAATGTTACTTTTGGTGGCAAGTTGGGTTAACACAAAAATTGTGTAGAACGCATTTAGTTGTTTCGCTGTGGTTTAATCACAATTAAGTTTCTTGAGGCGCAAGATAAAACCTTAGCCTTACTGCTTTTAATGTGTATAAAAGTGGAAGCAAGAAGCAAAAACAAACAGGTTTCGCTCGCCCAAACGCAAGTTCTAGCGCAGTGGCGTGCTTGATTTGAGCTGTGAGCGCCCTGAGTTTCTGTAAGGGGTAATTCGTGTTGACAAAAGGCTGTTTTGCTTTTACGCTTATCGTGTCCACTTTTTGTGTGCCGAAGTGTAGCTTTTGTTTTTCGTATGAAATACTAAACGTTTCCCGTTGTTTTAAAAAGCTCAACGCTCTTTTTAGCTCTTTATAACGTAGTAGCGCTTCGACATCAAAATCCACTTTGAGAGGTGAAAGTTTTCTTTCTCGCTCTTCGAATTCGAGCGCGTGTTCGCCAATTTTGTGAAGAACAAGAAGTTGTCTTCCTTGTTGTTTAAAAGTCACGCATTCATCTTTTTCGGTTGGCAAAGCGCGCAAAAACTCTTCCGTGTCAACTTCGATAAAAAGCTCTTTTTTGGTAAAAAACTCAAAAAACGCGTCTTTTGGAATTAAAAGCTCAATCATACACGTGTGCGAGTCGTCGAGCGCCCTTATTTCGATACCGTTTTCGTTTATCGTCAATGGCACGTAACGCGTGACAACGGAAACAATCTTAAAAAGCCAAAAAAGCTGTCTTCCAGACGAAAAGCTTGCAACAAACCCTTTCTCCTGCTCTTTCATTCAATATTTATTCAAAAGTAAAAATATAGCCCTACATGGTTTAATTTCAAAGATTTGGAGCTTTTCTGATGTACACCTTTAATAAATTGTCAAGCGCAATCTTTTTAATTAAAAACCAGTGCTGTTTTGCGCTTCGAATTTTGTTTTTGTGACGTCATAAACATAGCAGCTTTTAACGAAAGACTTAACTGTTTTATTCCAAAAAAACACGTATGAAGTTCGGTGTTATGGTAGGGCAACACGGCTTTTCGTATCACGACATTAAGGAAGTGTGCGCCGCTTGTGAGCAAATGGGTTACACACACTTTTGGCTTGTGGACCACTTTATGCCTTACAACCAAAGCGTGGACACGCGCGCTCCTATGCTTGAGTGTTGGAGCACGCTCTCCGCTTTAAGCGTGGAATTCAAGAAAATAAGACTTGGACCTCTTGTCACATGTGCGAGCTACAGAAATCCCTCGCTTCTTGCCAAAATTTGCGCGACGGTCGACCAAATTAGCCAAGGAAGGCTTGAACTAGGAATAGGCGCTGGTTGGTTTAAAGAGGAGTTTGAGCGTTTCGGTTTTCCCTTCGACGAATTTGACGTAAGAGTGAAAAAGCTTGAAGAAGCGGTGCAAATCATAAAAGCGATGTGGAGCAAAGAAGAAGCGACTTTTGAGGGGTTGTTTTACAGGGTTAAAAACGCGCTGTGCTATCCAAAACCTGTGCAGAGGTTTCCAAAAATTTGGATAGGCGCTGAGAAAAACAAGATGCTCAAAGTCGCCGCAAAGCTTGCGGACAACTGGAACTTTGCTTCAGACATCAACCGATACACTTTGGAAGAGTACGCAAAAAAGGTGGAAATTTTCGAAAAACACTGTAAAGAGCTTGGTAAAAACCCAGCTTCTATCGAAAAATCAGTTCTCACAAAGCTTTTTATCGCAGAAAGCGCTGAATCGCTGAGGTCAAAGGCGTCGAAAATGGGCATCAAAATCGATTCACACCCTGCGCTCACTGGGACCCCAGATGAATGCACAAAGACACTCGAGGCTTATGAAGATTTGGGGGTTTCACACTTTGTTTTTGCGATCGAACACAAGCGTTCTCTTTCCGAGCTTGAGCTTTTCTCAAAGCTTGTGATGCCAAGTTTTTAGTCTGGAGGAATCTCGCGAAATACGAGCTCGAGATTCACGCCCTGCCTCTTTCTCACGCTTTTTGCGACAAAATAGTAAACCACCCCTGCAACAAGAATCGATAAAACCGCGATTTCGTTTGTGGGCGTGTTTGCCGCAACCACGCTATCCACGGAAAATCTGTAAATCATGAACACAAGAAAGAGACAAGCGAGCGCTCCCAAAAGTGTGATAAGCGGTGCGTTGAAAACTCGGTAGCGTATCTGTGAGCCTTCAAACTCTTCTTTCTTCTTAAACGGGTAAAGCATCGCGGCGACGCACACCACAAGAATTGTGAGCGCAAGGCCGAGCATGCCAACAAGCGTCGCAAAGTAAGGGGTGTACACCACAAGCAAAAGAAAGAAGATTCCTCCGAGTATAGAAACTAGCGAAGAGTAAATCGGCGTGTGGTGTTTTTCGCTCACGCTTGCGAGCAAAACAGGCGCCATTTTGTCAAAAGACCACGCAAAAATCGTTCTCACACAATAGAGCATTATCACGGGAATCCAAAGCGCTGACCAAACGACCATTCCCAAAAGAATAATCAGTCTCAAAACCGCGTTGTTCGTGAGCAAAACCGCAAAAACTTGAAAGTACGGAGGTGTGGGAAGCGTGTAAGCGCTCGCATTCGTGTAGTAAAGGTAAGAAATCGAGCCCAGAAACTGGTAGCCAATTTTCGAGATCATAAAGTAAGAAAGAACAATGAAGAAGGATGCGCTAATGAGCTGTGCGCCCACGATTCCGAAAAGCTGGCTTTTTGCGGGGCTTTTCACTTCACCCGCAAAAGAAACTGACATCATTGTTATCGCAAGCGCAAGAAAAGGCCAAGGCGTCGCAAAGAGCGTTTGTTTAAGGCTAAAGGGCACATTGAGAGGGTAACCAGTGGAGGACGCTTGCTGGATAACGGCGTTGTAACTCAAGCTCGAACCAACAGAGTGTGAAAAAGAGTTAAACGCGGATATGAAAGCGTTTTTGCTAGAAATTGCCAAAAGCGCTCCCATCAAAACGAGCGAAAGCATGCCAAGCACCATGCTCACGGTTTGGTACCTAAAGTACGTTCTTCTTCCAAACATTAGCAACGCACCAAAACCGAGGATGGAAAGCAAGCCAACCACAAAGGAGGGAGTGGGTTGTAGCAAAATCGAACCGAGCTTTTCAAAAGTGGCGGAATTAAAGGTGTAACCGAGCAAGCTAAAGAATGGAGAAAGACCTAAGTTTGAAAACGCCCAACCCGTCCAACCCACGTAAAAAAGCTCCCATACCACGAAGTTAAAGCTTGTGACAAAACCCACAAAACCGCCAATCGTTCTAGAAGTGAAAACGTAGTCGGCGCCAGAGCGTGGGTAAACAATTCCGATAAACGCGTAAACAAGAGCAAAGGGTAGCACGCCGAACGTGGTGATCGCGACGCTGAGCTCAACGCTACTTCCCGGGTAAAAACTTGGAAGAAACAGTAAGACGTACGCAAGCCCTATTCCGATATTGATCTGCGCGATGTTGTAAAAAAGCACCTCGTACCCGCTTATCTCCTTAACTAAACCCGTGGCCTCCCTTACAAATGTCTTTTTTGACATTTGTTTTGAATTTTCTTGGATGATTATAAACTTTTTTGTGTTAAAACTAAACTTTGTTTAAGGAAAGTCGTCCAAACACTTATGTGAACGTGTGAGTTGTGTTGCCGTGTATTGAAGACTTTGGTTCTTTCCGATGTTCACTATCCGTTTGGAGTCAGCACAATAAGTTACGAAATAATAAAAAAGGAGAATCCGGATCGCGTGGTGCTTCTTGGCGATTTGGTGGTCGGAAAGGGCGAGCAAGTGATCGAGAGAATGAAGAGCTTTTTTGAAAACTATCCCTTTTCTCTTAAAAAGAGCGTGGTTCTTATAGGCGACAACGAGTACAAGGGTGACAAAAGAGTGGTGGACTTTGTTAAGCGACTCCCAGTTTTGAACACAAACCCTTTTTGCTACCGCACGGGCAACATGTTTTTTTGTCACGGAAACATAGAAGGAAGAGGCGCGCTTTCTGAGTATTTGGAAGAACTTGGCAAAGATTTGGGACTTACGCTAAAACCGCTCACACCTCTTCTCGTTTCGCTCGTTGCGCGAATAAGATACACCATTCCGAGGAGTGTTCACATGTTTTTGGGGCACATACACTACTTGGGAAAGGTTGATGCTATGCGAACCACTTTTTGCGGAACCTTTAGCACAAAAAAGGTGATTTATGATTTGAAGGATTCGCTGGGTTACGTGGTGATAGAACACCCTGCAACAGAGTTGATAAACCAAGAAAACGTGACGCTTGTAAGAATTAATCGGGTGGTAGCTGCTTGAACGCGATCGTTATGTCAACACCTTTTGCTTTTTGGTAAGCGTAATTCACGTAGTACAACAAAAAGCCGAGTAGAAGAATTCCAAACGTGAAAGCAACGGGAACCGGCGCGTTGTAACCGAGTTCAGGCGCACCAAGGTACATCGCGTCCACTGAAAACGACGCAAGTGCAGAAGCCAAGCCTATTAAAACTATAAGAGGAATTCCTAAGGGTTTGTATCGCGCAACTGGCGCTTGCTCGTAAATCTCTCTTCTTCTTTTTGGAAACAAAATCGCGGCTATCGATGTAACAAAAACCACCGCGGCAGGTCCCATCACAGAGCCCACGGTTATCACGGAGTAAAAAGGAGGCCAATAGTCAAAAAGGTAAGCGGCGACGACGCTAATTACCATTGAAAGGATTACGGGACCCACGGGTGTGTGCGTTCTTGGATTGACGTTTCCAAACCAAGAAGGAAGAGTCCTGTCAAGCGACATCGCAAGCCAAATTCGCGTGACTATAACAAATTCGCTCGCCGCGATAAAGAATCCTCCTGCGACGATTCCAAGCGTCGAAAGTGTGATCAAAACGGGGTTTGTGGTGAGCATCGAAGCAAGAAGGCTTACCGTTGGGTAAAAGGGCACAACACTTTGAGGTAAATAATAGGCGTAAGCGAGCCTGTTCATAAAATCCCAACCGACGACTCTTTGAAATAGCAGTATGGGAGTAAACAAACCGATCCACTGAAGGTAGAGTCCCGCGCCAAGAAACGATTTGAAAAGCCTTCCCATATCGTTAGCGCGCTTCACTTCACCCATTAAGCCTTGAGCGGACCACATGGTCCACGCAAGATAAATGCTCAAAACGGCCATAAGTAAAATCGTGTGTCTCAGGCTAAAGCTAGGTACAGTATAACCTATAGAAGTGGTCGATTGAACAATCCTTTCGTACAGATCGGGATAGCCCATCCTGTTCGAC
>Ga0208313_100079_pt1 | contig 32382 bp, 49 predicted proteins | sample OSP_15_2_FD_187142 | JGI IMG/M metagenome (GOLD analysis project Ga0208313, IMG submission 187142) | Extremophilic microbial mat communities from Yellowstone National Park, USA - OSPB_Slides-mat_host_7_15 (SPAdes) (version 2) | ecosystem: Environmental > Aquatic > Thermal springs > Hot (42-90C) >... | reverse complement strand
CACTGCTAGGTAGGGTTGTTGCAGATTGGCTTGTGAGTGCGATACTTTTACTTGCTGGTGCTACGCTAATAGCCACTGTGTTTGATTGTGTACCAGTTGCAGGGTCTACCAGATACACGTCGTAAGTAACCGAGGAACCAGAAGAGTTGCTCGGTATATTAACAGAAAAAGAAATACTACCACCTGAACCCACTGTTACAGTACCAACGTTACCAGCGTTTACATAAATATCCAAAGTTGTCCCAGCTGGTAAATCAGTGCTACCTGTAAAGCTAACAGTGCCACCACTGCTTGGGAGGGAAGTTGTGGAAGCTGTGATGGTGATGGAGGGAGCAGCACCTTCAACCGTGACGTCTAAAACGTTAGATTTAGTCATGGACAACGATATTACGAACAGTTAGAAAAAGTTTGTGTTGAAGCTTCATTCGAGAAGTAGCTCGGGATAGGTTTGACATCCCCCTTTTTTAGCAAATGAAACTATATCGTATCCATTCTGTTTGAGCACTGCGAGGAAGCCTGAGTATGCAACAGTAGAAGCGCTTGTACCCGTGAATACACCCTGCGTTGTCTTGAAATTGGAAGGCGCGTATAGATACTTGTTACCTTCACATGGAGCATCCCACTGTGCTATTTTAACTGCATACGAACCCTCGATCCCAACGAGTTCGGACATACCCTGATTCCCATAGGCTATTATGATGGGTATCCCATTGCTTGCGAACCATGCGAAAATCCTTCTAAACGCCTCTTTCTCAACTGGTGTTAAACCATGCGCCTCCATTGGAACGGAGACGATGTCTATCCTGTTGTATTTTGAGAACTCATCAAGCGCATTGAATGCGTAGGCAAAGTCGGGTACACTCGTGTATATGCTGTCAGTTGTGGGGAAGACAAACACATTGGATTCAGGTGCAACACCGATGAAGGGGAAGGAGTTGTCCTTGAGTGTGGCAACACTTCGATTATCGTGCATCGTCCTTAAAAATAGTCTTGTTATGCCTATATGATAAACGTAGGTTACACCGGGGACATTGTAGTATCCATCGGTGTCTATGAGCGCTATGTTTACTCCCCTTCCCGAATATCTGGGTGAGTAGCCAACAATCTTCCCATTCTCCATTATCGAGGGAATCTCAAAGAAGTAGCGTATATCCGTGTCTGTGTATTCCGTCTTCCCCTGACTGATGGGTTTAACCAGTTTCGCCTGTTCCTGTGAAGCCTGTGAAACGAAGGATATATCGAAGTGAGGATTGTATATTGCACCTGGAACCCTTCCAAGTTCTATTCGGTAAGGCACACAACAATCATGTAGCACCCAGAGAAAAACTTTATGAACAGCACTGAATACACGCATATATGCGCATAAACATAAAAAACCTTGAGTTTGAAAGCGAAGGGGAGTTCGTGGATTTCATAGAAACACTGAAGAATGAAGCGCAGAAGTTCGGCTACATTCTGAAAATAGATAAAATAGATGAGGATTCCCTTGTATACAGGCGATAGAAATGCACATAGGCTTCATCTCTTCATCCCCCCAGTATTCAACTGGTTACGGGAAAGTGGTCAGGAACCTGTCAATCCAGCTCAAAAAACTCTACTCCGCGAAGGTTTCATTCTGTGATGTAGGCTCTTCTGGTGTTCCCATCGAAACCGAGTATGGAAGGATATATCCCGGTGCTGAGGTCACAGGGATGTACCGCTATATAAAAACTGAGAGACCGGATGTGATTATTCATGTGAGGGATAACTGGGTGTTCACTCCCAGATTCTTCCAGACACCCTACGATATATATGATCTGTGTAGGAGAGTGGGAAGTAAGCTTATGCTGTATTCACCTGTGCAGAGCATGATTCCACCCGAGATTGCGGATGTAGCGAAGAACAGGTGCGACTATCAGATAACCATGTCCAGGTGGGGTGCTCAGATTTACAGCATTTATGGAGTTGATAAGGTGGATTACGTATATCATGGGGTTGATACGACTATTTATAACCCGAAGAATAAGAATGAAATGAAGAAGAAATACGGCTTCGACCCAACTAAACCCCTTATTTCTTACGTTGCGATGAACATTGATTACAGAAAGATGCTTCCCCTCGCGCTCACCGTGTATCGTCTATTGCTGAATGAAGGGGTTGATGCGCAGCTCTTTCTGGGAACTGAACCTGTATTCTACTGGGACCTTGATGTGTGGGAACGTGCACTCGGACTTCAGGGGATGGTGTATTATCCCCGCTTTATATCCAAAAACTGGGGGATACCTGAGGAAGACTACGCAAACATTTTGGGTGCGAGTGATGTCTACCTGAGTGTTTCCACGGCTGAGGGTTTCTGTCTACCTGTGCTTGAGGCATCTGCAAGCGGGGTTCCATGTGTGGTAACAGACCACCCAGTGTTCCATGAATTATACGGGGACGACGTGTACTATATAAGTGGTAACCCATATTACCCAACTGCGTGGGGAAGCTTCGAAGTTCTCATAGACCCAGTAAACGCGGTGGAACAGGTAATCAAAGCACTAGATGAGAAGAAAAACGCAAAGCAAAAAGCCGTAACATACACATGGGAAAGCGCGGCTCAGAAACTGCACGACATCATTGCGAATGGTATGGGTATCGCATTCTGAGTAAATCTAGAAGCGCATACTCTGAGTTTCTGTACTTATTTCTGTGGTAGGTCCACATTTCAAGCACGTATTTTGTGTCCTTTCCCCCATGAAGTCTGATTATTATTCTCTTCTTTTTGGTAGCCATATGGTCACCAATTTGAATAAGTTTATTTGGCCTTCCCTATTATATGCTTTATGGTTTCGGAATTAAATCTGGTTAGCACCCTATCAGGGTCAACTAGACCACTGAACGTAACAGCGGACGAGAGACAGGCACTGATCGACGGCATACAGATATACTCAAAGATAGACAACACCTTCAGGAGCATACAGAACATCCTCTACGACAACCTTCAGGTGTATGAGTACCTCTTGGGAATGGTGAAGGTCGGCTTTGAAACCACAAACTATAAAACCTTCGGTGGAGCGTATCCAGGTAAGGGAGAGTTCGGCTTCATACCCATAGATGCAGAGATATTCACTTCGAGTCTCCAGCTCACATCGACCGGTGCCACTCCAAACGACCCCAGTAACCCGGTTTACCTCAACGTAAGGAACGTGGGTACTTCAACAAGCCCATACTACGTGGCCACCAACTTTGCCAGAAACATAAGTGTCTCAGGTCAGTGGATTGACTTCTTTGGAAGTCCAACACTACCAATCAACACTGGTTCGCAGGGTACAGGGAACCCATCAAGCTTTACATGGCTCAGAGACAGGGTTCAGATAGCCATAACGGGTTACTTAGAGAAGGCACCGTATCCCAAGTTTACACGTCAGCAGTGGGTCATCCAAGCCTCAAACGCAAGACAGTTCATTCAGCGCTTTAATTACATCGATGTGGGTGACTACTACTATGTGGAAGCAAACCCAGCGGTTTTGATAAACATCAACTCCCAGTTCTACATGCAGGTTATGCCCACATACACAGGTCTATCAGAATACGTCCCAATAGGCTTCATCTTCATGCCAGCCGATATGTTCTACTATCAGAACTAGGTGAGCGCAAATGAGTAATATGCTCACCATCCCGAGCTACCCAAAACTCCTCCGCCAATATCCGCTGCTAGAAGGGATACCCATAACCTATACCAATACAGCCACTGTTACAGCAACCCTTCCAGCACAGACACTCACATCTCAGAAACTCAAGAACTTGTTTGAGGTCGTCCCACTCTTCGTGGTGAACTCGAGCGGTCTCGTTGGTTTCGCAACTCTATCATCACTTGGTCCAAACACAAATCAGTTCACAGTCCAGTTCTGGTCTTCACCGGGAACCGGTATATCAGTTGCAGCGGGGGCAACACTTACAGCTACCGTGATAGTTGCACTCAACGGTGCAAGGTGATGACGGAACACATAAAGGGCCCTGAGATAGGAGAAGTTTTTGCACTTCTTTTCAATGAAGGCTTCGTATCCCTCAGGGTTCTGGATAGACAGGACTTCATATATGAGTATAACCCAATACTGGAAACCAACATCAGTTCTCTTCAGGTGCTTCCACCAATCCAGCAGAAAGTTCAGCAAGTGAGTATTGGGGGTCAGACTGTAAACATAGTGGTCGATGTACCCGTGTTCATTGGACCCTACACTCTAAGTGCCATACGCGCCGAACAATCCCCGAACACTGATTTCTTCTCCATTCCTTCCAACCTGGACTCATCGAACATAATGATATTCTACAGGGGTCTCTATCCCACAGGAGTGTGGATGTATGATTACTACGAAAGGGATAACACAGCTGTGGCTGCACTACCACTATTCGCACCCACAATATCCGACTTCAACTTTGGTGCGCTGAAGGGAAGCGACTCTCCTTATGAAAACATCCAGAGGATAAGACCGATTGTTGCAATAAAGGGCTTCTCATGGCGCTTCTCCCTTCTGAACACCTATCCTTTCGCGACTACTTGGAGAATGAAGACTTATATCCAGTGGTTGAGAGTAGAGGGCACAAACAACCCGAATGATGTGGCGGAAGCAATCAGGAACAACGAGGTTTACAGGATGGGTGGTATAGCAAATCCAGCAGGGGCACCAGACCAGTTCATTTCTGATTTAGACCTGAAGTTCTATCAGATAACATCACAACCACCTTCAACAGTTCCAGCACCACAGCCGGTTGTTGCTAGACCGCTTCAGCCACCAGGTCTTTTTCAGAGGATAACAGGTAGATAGATATGTCATTTGAACTCCTGAGGTATTCAACCCGATTCACGATACCATTCAACCTGGTGAACACGGCCACTGTTACCGCAACTGTAACAGCCACGGTTGGTCCAGATGGAACAGCAAACACATATGTGCCCAATTTCTATAAGCTGTATGGCAGAAGGTTCACAGCTTCAACTTCATCTTCAGCACCAGTAACGCTCACGATAACTGATAGTTCCATAAATGCACCTGTGTACCAGGCCGTTGTAGGTAGTAGTGGATACGCGGAAGAGGAAAGAGAAATAACTCAACCACTCTTCGCTATAAACGGTGGAGGTCAGATGATATTCACATCAGTTCTTCCAGCGGGTTCAGCAGTCTCGGGTCTGGTAACCTATACGCTAGATGAACAGAGGCAGTAGTCTTCATGGGCGGGGGGAGACCCCCCTGCCCACCAAAAACTTTTTTAACTCCCTTCACGTTTTAAGAGTATGGCTAAACAGGTTGTAGAAAGGGTAACAGAGGCAACAGTAAACGCGGGAAGAGAGAAACTGGTGACTGTCTTCACGGATCCAAAATTGCTTGACGCTGAGGTTTCAGCATTTCAGAGAGACTTTGATGCGAATAAGGGTAAGGCTGCTGAGAACTGGAGTAAGGCGTTTCCAAACGCCCCTGACTCTATAAAGAACAAATACAGAACAAAAGTAGAAGCATTGAGCGGTGCAACCCTAGCAGAGGCTTGGAGAAAAAGAGTGAGTGCCGACGCGACCGAATTGGCTGATAAGTGGAAAGCCAAATTTATGGCTGCCCTTCGGATCTGAGTCCAACTATTTTATTCAGAATTTCTATTTCAATATCCTCTTTTTTCTCTTCATCTTTTGTGTTTTCGAGCTTCTTATAATCGTCATACAACCCGTATTTCTTGACCAGCTGTTCATCACGTTGTGACATCTTGGCACCTTTTGACACTGCACCAACAATCATAGCAAGTGTGAACTTATCCACCAACGAAGGTATGTCCAGACAGTACTGCACATCACCATCATCGGGTGCTTCCGAAGTGGAGACTGATGTGGGAACCTTTTTATAGATTTTTATGAACACCACATCACATCACCTTCAGTTTTTGAACATTCGACCATAATGGGTCGTTTATTTTACTCTTGTTAATAATATAAAACTTTTTCCTCTTAGAACGGGGTATATGGCCTTCTCCATTGGACTTCAGTGGTTGGTCACCATATCCATACTCCACTATGTAGCCGTGTTTCTTTAATGGTACAATGTAGTTTGCGATGAAGCTAACATACCTTCCTGGCTCCAGTCCACCTTTATACTTCTTTTCGAGTGTTAAGGCTCTCCATATTTCGTAGGGGTAGACGGGTCTACCCGCATCCAGCATGAACTTCCTGATGAACATACCCGTGTTGTATTCTGAGATGCTTCCCCATCCTCTAAGGTCTGAAAAAATGCGTTTAATCCTCTCCTTCTGGTCTACCATTTCTGCCTGAACGCCTCCTTAACATACGCACCCACCATGTTGATATACGACATGGCAACATCTATCTTGCTCCAGCCCATAACATCCTTTATCTCAAAGGGATTAAAACCTTTTTTGGCAAGTATTGTAGCAAAGGTTCCTCTGAGTGAGTGGGGAAAGACCTTCTTGTTTATCCTTTTTCCAACATCCCTTATGATGTAGTGGGCTTTCTGCCTATTCGGGATGAGTTCCATCACTGAATTGTATTCAGAGAAGAACTCGGAAAACAGACTTTCTATCTCGGGGACTATGGGAATAACCCTTATACTGCTAGGGGTCTTGGGTGTCCAAATACCCCCTTTTTTGGCACATTCTGAACACGAACACTTCTTGGACCTCGGTATGTGAATCGCCCCATCTCTTATCCACGACCTATCCATGTGGATGAACTCTGAAACCCTCATCCCGGTGAATACGAGACCCCCTACAACGAAGGCTTCCCTCTTATTCCTGCACGCCTTCAGCAGTCTCACTACATCCCTCTCAGTCAGGATGTTCTCTACTGTTTTTGGCTTAACCCATGGTTGAGCCAAAGTTCAATCGCCTCCTTCACACTCTCCGAGTAATACCCCTTCTTATATCCTTTCCTTCTTATGATTTCCTTTCTGAACCTTTCATCGAGTTCGTCGGGAAGAACCACACTTACACGAACCATAAATCTTCAATGGATATCCACTTATATTTCTTTTTCCTCTTCCTCTTTCCCCTTTCTTTTTGCTTTTTTGTTTTTTTAAAAATTTTAAAAATTTTACAAAAGGAACCGATATGTAATGGAGTAATAAATTTATTTCTTTGTCGTAAAGCTTAAATTTTTGTTTTGCGTTTTTTTGTTGAAAATTGCGTGAAAAAATCACATTTTCACGCAATTTTCGTAAGGTGAAAAAACATGTAATCCCAAAAAGCTGAATCAAATCGTGCGCGCGAAGGCGCGCGTGTGAAGTGTTTACACGCGTGCGTTGTGCGCACTTTTGTGCGCACGTGTGATAACGCACGTGTGTGTAAGCACGCACGCGTAAGCGCGCGCGCACGCACGCTTTGGCGAAGCGTGGAAGAAAAAAAGCGCCCGACGACATTTATAACAAAAAAACGCTAATCACGATGCTTAGCGAAGAGCTCTTCTTTTGGCTCTTCACCAAGCACCACCGCTTTTGGTGAGAAAAATGTCAAGTAATAAAAACCTTTCGAGTAAAGACATCGGTGGGGCTACTTATAGCGCGCCCCAAACATGCGACTGTCCATGCCATAGTAGTGGTCAGCCATTCCCCTGTGGCGCCATGTGTTGGCACCCGGGGGAAGACCAATTCGGTCTACCCCTCGATTACGACCACGCCAGCGTTAGTCAGCTCCTTAAAACAGCGTTAGTTCGCGGTTTCAGTGATAAAGCTATCGAGTCAAACATCTGGGAAGCGCTATTCTTTTCTGCAAGTGAGGCCGCAAGTGGGGTTCATACCCCAGTTGCGGCCAACGACGCATTCGAGATGCTGAAAAGGTGGCTAGGCAATCTTTTGACGGAGGGTGAAGACTAAATGACAGTCTACATCTCTAACGCCTTTTCCTTATCAATGCTAACGCCCCCGACCACTATTAAGGTGGTCGAGGCTAGCGTCGAGGATGTTAAAAACATCCTCAATCAAGGTTTCGTTAGCGCTATTGGTCACGAGGCAACGGCTAAAATTATAACAACACAGCTAGGGGTCAATGTTCCAGTTAACAGGGTTAGCATATCATTGAAACGAGGAGATACACTGCTTGTGTACCAACTTCTTAAACGTCTCGAGGAAGGTAAGGTACTTACCGAACAAGAAATGATGCAAGTGCCTGCGAAGTGGTATATAGTAACCCTTCAGTAGCCCCAATTCTAACCTTTTTTTCTAGCCCCCCATGGTGGTCGCCTCCACGTGGCGGGGGGCGGAAGGAAGAGCCAATTAGAAGAGCTCTAACTAGCACTAACGGGGCTCCACAGAGCCCCCAGCGGCCAGGTGAAAAAAACATGTCCGAAATACCTGAATTAACGTCTCTGCCCAAAATATGGGTAGAGATGCAGGGCGAGGCACCAAACTACACGTATAAGTGTTCGGCATGCAGCTACATCAACAATTACAAAGAAGTCGTAGTAAGACACTTTTACGGCACGCATATTAGTGATGACATCAAAAACAAAGCGTTCACAGTTCAAAAAGTGACCATCAAAGACTACGGCATTACTGTAACTCTTTACGTGTGCTCCATTTGTAAGTGGAGCACCGATGGTAGAAACTTCGCTTCAGTAGCCAGCCACTTCTATCATTCTCACGTCAATCCGGCAGTTCGTAATGTTACCAATCCATTGGTCAAGCAAATCCTGGAGAGACTTAAGACCCTTTCTGAAAATGAGTTGCGTCAAGTTCTCGACTACGTCAATAGTCTAGCGTAACAGCCCTGATGAGCCCCTGTGCCGGGGGGCGAAACTCCACCCTTTTTTTTGGAGTCGGCTGACTGGGGGCGTGGAAAAGCTCCGTCAATGGCTCCCCGAAGGCTTGGGTAAAACCCAAGCTGGTGTTGAGAATGGATAGAGAACTGCGCGAAGTCCTACGTGAAGCCCGTAAATACGGGCTTCGACCTGGGAAGTGGGGGTTGACTCTTTCCAGAAGGAAGAGGTGACCCCCACATCAGCTTTTTCTACCCAAGCCGGGATAGAGCCAGACTAGCGAATCCGACCATAGGTGAGAAATATGTCCACGAAAAACTTTAGCATACCCAAGCTTCGTCCAGTTTTCTCCTTCACTACTCAGGAAGGAGACGAAATAAACATCTATGCAGCCAAAACAAAATATACAACCGCGTTACTAATAACGCTAGTAACGGATGAGCTTGTCGAGTATACGTGGGCTGTTACAACTGGTGATTATCCCGTCGCTTTTCGTGAGCTCGTCGAGAAAGCGCGGGATACGTATAGTCGTACAGTGCCTAGTTCAAAGAATCCCTTTGACGAGTTGCTCAACGATGTATCAGCTATGAATAGACTCGAAAACATTATCAACAAACTCTAAATCTTTTTTCCCCTCCAGGGTCGGAACCTTCTCGTGGTGGAGGGGGTCTGGTCTGGCTCAAGTGCCCACGCCCGAAGGGAAAGGGACTGATACCCTAGGGCATCGGGAGAGCACCTTACCACGCTTGCGTAACACACGTCTCCACACCAGCACACACCGTCCGAGTCCCAAGCGGTGTGTGTATGGGTGGATGTGCGTGTGTCCAGTAAGTGTGGGCCACTCTTATGAGTGGTAGGTGCCTGCGGGGTTCGAATCCCCGCGTGGGCGCACCCCACAATTGGCGCGGCCTCCTCTAGGCGTGGGGTGGGCAACTGTGCCTTTGGCACAGGCTAACAGCGCCAACTGGGTGAGAAACCTATGTCAAACCCCAAAACCCAAACCCATAGCAACATCGGTGGGACTTCGGGCAAAAAAGCCCTCAGTGTGTCCCAACTCGACCCCGCTTTTTCATACCCTTGTCGGGGTGGGGGCGATATTTACGTCTATCTAGCGCGGTCAAAAACAGCTAAGGTCGTTATTGCAACTTTCGACGATGGTAGCGGTGAATACGCATGGGGCATAAAGACGTTGATAACCAACGTGGGATGTGAAGCAGAGGAACTAATCAGGGAAGCAGAGAGGCGTTGGGGTGGGCCACCCAACCCATTCTCACAGCTTTTGAAACGCAGGAAGGCGATGAATAGTTTAACCAAAATTTTAAGCGAGTTCTTTGAAAGCGACGAGTAAAAACACAGCCAAACACTCTACCTTTTTTTCTTGCCCCACAACAGGCGCCACCTCCAAGAGGTGTGGGGCGGGCAACTGCCTCTTTCGAGGCAGGCTAAGCGCGTCTACGGGTGAAGAAACCTTGGAGAAAAACAAAACTCCAAATAGCGACACCGGTGGGGCTACGGGGTCACAACCCCAGAGCGTGCCCCAGACCAAGGTGTTTTTCTATAAAACCTTGGTTAATATGCAAATTATCCGCGAAGGCCCCCCATTCTTCGCAACGTATTATTTGCGGGGGCACAGGAAACCGCAGGTTGGCGACAAACTTTATATCAAAACCCCTTGGGGTTACGAGAGCGCAAACATGGTGGTTGCTGGTTTTTCACGCGGGGCAGTTTGCCCCGCGCCGGCGGGTGAGTAGCATGAGCGAACTTTTTAGCCCAGTAAACAGAACGTATGCACTTATATTCCAGATATTGACAGATGACGAACTTAGCCCTTCCCAGGACCTGGCTATACTAACCCGACTTATACTTACTATACTAAACGCGGCTGAGCAAGCGGGTATACCAAAGGATAAGGTAACACAGATGCGAAGAATGATAGCTGAGGTTATCATAAACGGTGGTGTCGAAAATGAGTGAGAACGTCCAGAAAATTGAAAAGTTCAATTTCGGTTTCCAATCGACAGACGGGGAAGTTTTTGATACTTCCCCCATTTACCGACTCGTGATAGATGTGAGTTATGGCTCTTCTCTTGGTTCTCTACAACTCGGCTCCTACGTTACAGTGAACAACAACGTCTACTTCGTTGTAAAACAGGCGATTGACGTTGCGACTGTCAATCAAGCAGAACGAGTGTTCACTTTCCTAGCAAAAACCAAGTTCCCCTTCACAATAAGCATCAGGCATGACGAAACCAGAAGTGGCCACCAGTATGTCGATTTGTTCGACGTAACCACTGACACAGAGTTCTATAGTGTCCAAGAGTTCAAGGTGTTCAGGAGTCTATGGCGTAATATCGAGTATGAACTCTTTGAAAACAAGTATTCACCGGCGATTGTTAGGTTCTCAGGTGATAAGCTTGACTGGTATGTCAAGCTGAACCCAGAGAGCTCACTCAAGTTCAAGGAAGACACCAACATCTCTACCACCTACGTTACCTCTCAGGGTCACCTTGACATATACAAAATCATCGGTGGCCCCTACGCGTTCCCCAGCGACCTTTATTCCAGGCGCAGGAAGCTAACGTTCTTCAACCACACCATTGAGGGGGATATGAACATCATCCCTCTGGGTCCAGAAATGAGGATAGTGCACTTGCGTGAAGAAACACAAATTTCTAGTCCCGACCATGAAACCGTATATCTTGACGTGGGTGAATATTTGCTTATTCACCCGCGCCCGAGTCGCGACGTGATTGATTAACCCTAATTTTTTTTATTTTTTCCCTTCCCTTCATGTGTGAAGGGATGATAAATTTTTTTCGATTTTTCTTCATTTTTCCGAAAAGTATATATATATCCTTGAATTAATATAAAATTATGAAAAAAATCGTGAAAATATACAAAATTAACCAATCCTACGTTGTTGTTATACCCAAACACGTGGTTCGGGAACTGAGGATTGATGAAAAAATGCTTTTTGAGGTCAAGGTTGAGGGGGGTCGGATAATATATGACCCTCTGGGATTCGTCTGAACGGGTAGACAGAGGAGTCCTAACGGGCTCCTCCTACAACCGGGGGGACGGATTTGAGTGAAAACCAGACTATAGGGGAACAAATCAGCGTTCAGCCTGTTTCGGCAAACCCACAGGCTGAAACATGGGTCAGGAAGGAGGGTAACACGTTCAAGTGTGCCTTCCCCGAATGCAACTATGAGAAACCCTATTTTCATGGTGTAGTTCGGCACTACTACTTCCAGCACTACAAGGGTGATAGCGTCTTCAGGCAGGAAGGGAATAGGTTTATCTGTGTTAAGTGTGGAAGGGACTATGGTTACGACGTGAACACGGTAGAACACTACTACCGAGAACACGTGAGTGGAGGTAAGCTATACGACGTGATACCGCTCAACCACTTCTTTGATAAAGAGAAGAAAGAAGAGGAAACAAATGGGGTTGGTTTTGTTCCACAGGGTATCAAGTTCGTCGACTGGGGTAACTTCATGGAAGTTCTTGAAATAGCATACAATAGTCGGCAACCAGTTCTGATAATTGGGCCAAAAGGAACAGGAAAAACGACCCTTATCCAAGCCTTCTGCGAAAAGCACAACCTGAAACTCTACACCGCAAACTTCTCTTTGAGGACAAAAGAGGAGCACATAATCGGAAGGATTGAACTCAAGAACAATTCAACCATGTTCGTCGAGGGGATACTGCCCAAAAGCATGGAAGCGGGTGGAGTCTTCTATGCGGATGAGCTCAACGCGGCTGAAGACTCAATGCTTGTTCGATTTGATGAAGCGTTAGATGACAGGAGACAGCTCACTCTGAAGGAAGCAGGTGAAATAAGGGTTATAAAAGCAAAAGAAACATGGTTCCCTGTTGCTACCGTGAACCCGCTATCCCACGCTGGGACAAGGGAGCTACCACCACAGTTGCTTTCAAGGTTCCCAGTCAGGTTATACATGGATTACCCGAATGAAGAGGTCATATACCAGATAGTCAGCAAGCACGTCGAAGGATGGGACCAGGAAGAGGTCAAAAGGGCTGTTTTGCTCATGAACAAACTCAGAGAGGGTGCTGGAGACCTGCTTTTACCTTACTCACCGTCAATCAGGGAAATAATCGCGTTTGCCAAACTTGTTAAAGCTGGTATGAGCGGGAAGAAGGCTGCTGTGCTGGTGTTTGAGAACGTGTATTACCAGTGGGGTAGCGGTGAAGCGAAGAAGGTTGATGACCTGATAACCAGCATTTGGCCTGGTGATTGAGTTGAGGGAAGAGTTCATCCTTCCAATTGCATCTTTTCTTGCTCGTGCGTGGTCGGGTTCAAAGAATGTTCAGGTCTACTTTAACTCCGACGTGCCCCTATCGGACTCGAATTCAATCCTTTTACCCATGCCTTCCAAGTTCTCGAAGAACAGGGAAACAGCATACAGGTTGTGGCGTGCTTCTCTTTTTCACGAAACCCAGCACATAGCACTCGGGAGTTTTGACCCTGGTAACAAGCTCGCAGTAACACCTCCCAACCCAACTTTCATGCCGAGTTCTGAAGCCAGGAAGGTTGTCATAAACATACTCGAAGACTACAGAATCAACTCAAAGTCCGTCAAGACATACAAAGGTATGGTAAAGGAGTTCCTCTTCAGGAACGCGATTTACTTTGAACAGGCACCTGTTCCAGATAACACTCCTGACGGGATACTTGAAACCTTTAGACAGCTTATGCTCTTTGGGGTAACCAAGAACCCGAATCCACCTGACTTCGTCCTTCAGGCTGTTAAACTCGCAAAGGAGAAAATAGACAACGAAGTTCCAGCAGTCGAGTGGGTCGAAGAGGTGTGGAAGCTCCTTGGTTTACCCAACTCCTCCCTCTCCGAGCAACACATAACATGCACCTTTGCTCAGGTTGCTCCCCTTTCCCAGAAACTCGTAAAGCAGGCCGTGGAGAACTACGTAAAACAGCTCATCGAAAAGAACCCATCCCTGCTCGATGAAAAGGAGAAACAAGAGAGTCAGGAACAAGAGAGTCAGGAACAAGAGAGTCAGGAACAAGAGAGTCAGGAAGGGATGGGAGGACAGGGTGGGGGACAGGAAGGAAAACAAGGGGATGAAAATAAACCCAATGAAAGGAAGGTGGGTGTGGAAGAGCTGGCTGAACACATATCCGAGAACATACTTATGGTTCCCGAAGAAATCAAGTCTGAAATAAAGGAGATAGAGAAGCTGGAGTTCCAGTATGAACAGGTGCACGCGAGCAAGGGTGGGGACGAGATGAGGGTTTTAGTTCCAAGAAAGATGTATAACGACTACATACACATCTACAATGAAGGTCTGGTCAACCACGTGAAACAGACGCTCCGACATATAAGGAGAGGCTGGAAGGAAATGAAATCTGATACGGGTTCCTTTGAGGTTGATGACTATATAGCGAGAAGGTACCCACCTTTCATTGACGAAGAAAGGGTTGGTTCAAAGAATATGGAGGTCATCATCCTCTTAGACCATTCGGGTAGCATAGGATACTATGAGGAAAAATACAAAGAAGTGGTTGTTGCTCTGTGTGAAGGTCTGAACTATATAAATGCAAAGTTTCAGGTGTATGCTTTCAGCGTTCCAAAAAGGGATGGTAGGCCGATAACTTCGGTATGGCAAATCAAAGCTCTCTCTGAGAAATGGGGCGTGACTTCCATGATGCGTCTTGCCCAAATCGCAGCCGACGGGGGAACACCGCTTTATGGAGTGTATAAAATCCTGTTCCCGGTTGTTTCGAATAAGTCGAGGGATAACTGCATATTCATAACCTTCACAGACGGTGAACCCGACGATGTGTATAACACAAAGAAAATCATAGCTGTCTACAAGAAAACGTGCAACATGTATGCGATAACCTACAATCCAGAACTAGAGAGGTGTGAAAATCTGGTGGAATATTGCAGGAATCTGGGGTATGAAAAAGTGGCGGGTATAACTGATATAAGCAAGTTTCCTCAGGCTGTGCTTTCTATGATAGTTGAAAACAGGAGAAATGAAAAGCTGGTTCTGTGATTTTTTGCCCCACATGGCACTACCTCCTCGTGGTGTGGGGCGGGCAACTACCCCACAAGGGGTAGGCTAAACGTGCCAAGGTGAAAAACCCATGTCGACGGAAGAAAAGGGCGCAAGTGCGCCCATGGGAAGTAGTGCGACCCCAGCGAGTGCGGGGTCTACCGTAGCGAGTGCTACGGGAGCGGTTTCGGTGAAAACTGTAAAAGTGGTGTTACCACTGAACAGTAAACAGCGTTTGGAAGCGTTAAGAAAAGGCTTCCAAGTTGAAAGGCAGGGTCTAGTAATTCAAGTGCCAATCGATTCACAGGCGTTGGATGGTGTAGACGTGGATGGGGAAGGGTACCTAAAAGAATCTGAAAGTTTCAATGTGGAGCTTGACTACACGGCTTTTGTTCTAGCGGGGAAAACTGTTGATGACGCCTACGCGGACTACCTTCAGCGCTTGGCCAAATATAAACAGGAGAAAGAGGAAGAGGAACGGAAGCAGAAGGAAGAACAAAAGAAGCTCGCGGAGAAACAAGCAATAATCAAACAAGCAATTCTTGCAAAGTTCCCCAACGTGACAGTGAGCGAGGATAACAGATGGGAGTATTACAAGCTAGTTATCACATACACTTTCGGTGACTCGAGCGATACTGAGGATATATACATAACTAATCAAATAACTGTCGAGCAGGCTCTCAACCATGTGACTGAGCTAATAAAAAGAGTAGAAGAGCGCGAAGAGGAACGGAAGAAAAAACAAGCAAAGAAAGAGGCTGAGGAACATGAAAAAGCACAGTGGATAAAGACACACGGTAGTCAACACCTGCGGGAAGCATTCACGAGGGGGTACGACTGCCAGCGCATGTATATCACTGAACGCGTGGCTCAAGAGCTCCCAGGCTACATAGTGTACAAGTTCGACGGACGCGATGAGTGGGAGTTATACGACCGTTCGTGCCCTTCACCCGAAGCGTTGGAGGAAGTGAAGCGACTAGAAGCACAAGGGTACCGCCCAGTGGTCAAGTGGGCAAAGCTGGGTGCAAGCGATGAAGACGAGGGAGGTCAAGCGGAGATAGTGTATATCGAAGACTTCCACGGCTACGAGGTCTACAAAATTGTGCATTTCGAGGAAGGGGGTGATGAATAGACCAACCTTCCTCTTTTTTTCCTCCACGTTGGACGCCACCTCTACGCGGTGTGGGGGAGGCAACTCACCATACAGGTGAGGCAAAGCGCGTCCATGGGTGAAAAAACATGTCGTCAAAAAACCTAACTTTTAGCGACAGCGGTGGGGCTACGGCTAGACGCCTTACTAAGCCCCGAATTGTTGAGCCGGAACTCGAACATCGCTTTTCTTTTTTACTAAGAGGTGCCGGCATTATAAACGTCTACCTGATTAGAACAGAGAGAAACAGCAACCTCGTCCTAGTAACGTATTTCGACGGTTCTAGTGAAGAGCCTTATGCAGTTTCTGCAATCACTAATGCGAACGTTGCAATTAACGTGTTGTACGACGCGGCTGAGCGTTTCCAACAGTTGAACCCTGACAAACCAAACCCGTTCAAGCAGTTCCTTGAAAGTGAAGAGTTCGACGAGCAAATGATGAAGGATGAGTTCAATAGCGTGCTTTCCCATGTATTTTACAAAGGTAAGTGGATATGAGTGAGCAGGAGCAACTTTCTAAGAAAGTGAATGAAATAGCGAATAAACTATTGAGTGAACTGGTTACCATAATGATAGAGGAAGACCTACATGCAGCCCATACTATAATTATGCTAGAGAAAATCATAGAGTATTTCCTTGAAAAGTTAGACGCTGAAGCAGAAACAGAAAAAGAGAAACAAATAATAAAGGAGTTTAGGCAGAAAATAGCGAACGACATTTTGGGTAACAGGTGAGTTGAAGTGAGTAGTGTTCCCATCAATGAGGAATACAGGCATATGACTGATAGTGAGCTGACGGAAGAGGTCAGAAGAATCAGGGACACAAACCCAGAACAGTACAGAAAGTCCTTCCAGAAGATGACGCTTGTCCGCCAGTACTGTGAAAGCAACCACTATGAGTCGTGGACAGTGTTGCTCGGAGAAGTGAGACCACTCACTGTCAGCGAAACTGAAGATGTGTGCTTCATTGAACGGGTTATAATTCTGATACCATTAAGTGAAATCGCAGTGGTATACCATCGAGGTCGTGGTGGGGATTGGGACTTTGATGTGCTTTATGTTTTCACCACCGAAGGGTGGAAAACGGTGAAAATGAGGGGAGAAACGTGAGCAAACTTTTGCCTCAAGGGTTTGTTGCATGTCCCTCGTGCAATCACAGCAACAAAATCGAGCTTGTTGGAGTTATAACGGAGTTCGATAAAACGGTCGACCCAAATGGTGGACTACCCAACGCCTATGTAGTCTCTATCCTGAAATGCAAGTGTTGCAATGAAATATTCAAACTGGAGAGGGTCGATGTGCGCTTTGGAAGTGAGTGAAATGAGCGAAATAAAGGTCAGCGTAATAATGGATGGAGAGTTGAAACAAGTGTCTCTGCATCCTTGCGTCATCTGTGGGGATGCGCCATCAGATTTGGATAGTTCTGGTAAACAGGTTCATCTCAGAAAAATCAATGATAAGTATGTGTGTGAAGCGTGTGCCATGCGTGTTGCGGATGCTTTTGGTTTATTGCAGGTTTCCCAACCAATCGCGGAGATTTCGTTTGGCGAGTTCACCGTCTACACAACGGAGAGAATTGATAGGGCAATTGATGAAGCGATTAACTGGTACACTTCGAGATATGACTACCCACTTGAAGAGCCGACGGTTCGGGTTGTGGGTACAAGCATTTACACAAGCGACCCGAGGGATATCGTTATACCGAGTGAGGAAGAGGAGTGAGGTGGTTACCGGTGTGTGAGATGTGCGATGTGGGTTGTAATTGTGTGTGCAGGTATGCTGACACAAGGAAGCGTATTCTGATGACGGCTGAAGGTATCACAGTTGATAGATGTTGTTTAGTGTGCGACCACGTGGTGGGGAAGGGATACGAGGATGACCTATGGGGAGGGAAACTCGATGATATGCGAGAAGAAGAAACAGAGGTGGATGAGCGATGAAGTTCCTTAGGGGGGACGAAGAATGGGTTGGTCATTCGCAATAATGGGTGTGATAGACTTCAAAAAGGATACGCCGGTTGAAGTGATAGTGGATATACTTGAAACCCTTGAAGCACCAGACATGAAACTCTATTTATCCACCGGAGAATACCATTCAACTTTTGATACTGGTGTAGCGCTCATATACGACAGGGAAGTGATAACATTGTATCTGGAATACATAGTTACAAGCGGCCACGTAAATGAAGAAACGCTTGAAAGTCTGAAAAAGTATCAAAAATACTTCAACTCGTGCTACGTGAACTACTATCTTCTTGGGTCTCCAACCTACAAGGCTGTCTACGACCCGAAAAACAAGGAAGAGGAGTTTGTGGTCAGGGAGGGATGATGGAAAATGGAGCAAACTTCAATAAGAGCATTAACTGATTTGTATTACGACCTGCAGAAGTCGAGAATAGCTCTGGAAAACAGGCTGAGAGCGATAAAGCAAGAGAGAAGCCACCAGTCGCAGGAAGAGGCAAAGGTTCTTTCTTCAGTCTTGGAAGACGTGGTAAGGATGGAGAAGGCGATACCAAGGGCGTTCCAAGCATATGTGGTCAGCTCTCCAGTGTCACCCTGGCTGTCTCACGTAAAAGGGATTGGAATAATACTTGCCGCAAACCTCGTTTCAATATATGGCGACTGTTCCAAATTCGACACAATAAGCAAGATGTGGGCTTATACTGGTCTTCACGTAATCAAGAGATGTGAAAACTGCAAGAAGCGGTACTTTGACTCAGAACTAGAAAAGCAGAAGTTCATAGAGAAGATGGTGAAGAGACTTGAGGATATGGCGCAGAGAAGGAAGAATGGGTCGCAGTTCAAGAAAGAGGATGCAGAAAAAAGAGTGAGGGGGTGGATTTGCAGTTGCGAACAACCCAAACCCTATTCGTGCGCACCGTCTATGAGGGGGGATGAGATACCAGACTGGAATAAGAATGCAAGGGTTCTAGCGTTCAAAATTGCAGACTCCTTTATCAAACACGAGTGTTTCGGACAAAAGCTCTATAAACAGTTCTATACGGAGGAGTTGAAAAAAGGTAAACCCAAAGGAAAAGCATACATGACAGCTAGGAGGAAAGTGGTCAAAATATTTCTTGCGAACTACTGGATAAATGCGAGGAAGGCTGTTGGTCTTCCAACAAGAGTTCCATATGTGCAGGAGTATCTGAACCATACGGATATAATAGAGTGGCCAAACGAAAAGTAACCTTTTTTTTCTTTTTTTAACCAAACTCTAGATGAAACCCGTGTTTACGATGTGAGCCGCGATTTTGATGGAACCCATAACGTGTATGCGAACCATTCTACACATGGAACCCATAAACGTTATGCGAGCCAATTTTATTATGAACCCCACGGCTCCGATGCGAGCCATTTGGCCCATGAAACCCACCTGTTCGATGCGAGCCACAAACTCAATGAAACCCAAACGTCGTATACGAGCCAGAATTCAGATGGAACCCATGAGTTGGATGTGAGCCATGACTTTCATGGAACCCAAGTCACGTATGCGAGCCGTTGGGGATGTGTGAACCACAGAACCATATTTTAGATGTAACCCATAATGCATATGTGAGCCACCCCACATATGGAACCCATGCCTGAAATGCGAGTTGGAATAGAAATGAAATCCATGAGAGGTATGCGAGCCACTGTGGTTATGGAACCCACGGACGTGATGCGAACCAATGTTGACATGGAGCCCTGCAAACACGGTGTGAGCCATGGATAAGATGAAACCCAACTATTTGATGCGAGTCGACAAGAGGATGGAAACCATATTTTATATACGAGCCAAGGAAGAAATGAAACCCATATTTTTGATGTGAGCCAATGCTTTCATGAAACCCATCGAAATTGTGCAAACCATAAGAATCATGAAGCCCACGGGTTTAATGTAAGCCAGGAAGTGCATGAAACCCAATGTATCGATGCAAGCCATGGTTAATATGAAACCCATAAAATTTATGCGAGCCTAAAGAAGTGTGGAACCCGGGCGTGTCGTGCGAGCCATGAACCGAATGGAACCCATAAACTTTATGCGAGCCAAAAGCATTGTAGAATATCTATAATGTGAGCCAAAGCAAGCATGTAACCCATTTCTTTTTTGCGAATTTTTCAGTATTTTGATTTAAATTTTTTTTATTTTTTCTTCATATTCTAGATTTTCATCAAAAAACTTAAATATTCCCGCATTTTTTATTAAAATGATGAAAATCTCAGTATCCATGATGCGTGGATATCTCCCGCTGTACGCGCCTGTAAGAAAGGCGATGTTCGGCAGGAAGGTGTCCAACGCTGAGCTAATCATGATGGTGGATGAAAAGGTCGTGGTTTTTTACCCCAAAGGTCTCGATTTAAAAGAAGTGGAGCACGGCCTTGAATCCATCCTGAATAAAGTAAGGGAAGAACTGGAAGAAGAAAGGGGGGACGTAGATGTCACAAAGACAGCTTCCTGAGTACGTGAAGAAGGTTATAGACGAAATAGCCTCCAAAGTGGGTGCAGATGTTTCTTCGGTTGAAAGCGAGTACTGGAGCATCTTCGATGACCCTCAGTATCAGATATATTGCAGTGAAGAAGAGAAGTATAAACTAACTCTAAGCATCCTCAGGTCGTTCTATGTAAACTACGTACCCCTTGAGGAAGTGTCGCTGGTAACTGTTGGGACAAGCGGTATAAAGCAGACCAAATCAGGGAGGGTAACACTCGACTTATTCGGGGCAGTGATAATAAACGATAAGCTTGTGCTTGCGAGAATCAGGTGTCCCGATGAGGCAGCGACGAAGGCATATTCGGCGACCATAGGTGCGCTCTATAAGTTGAAACTGATAAAGCATTCCGACACCGAATATACGGCTGACCCTGTGAGAACAGACTTCTCCAGAGTGGAAGACCTGGCCTACAAAGATCAGAGCCTCGAAAAAATCCTAAACCTCCTCGGAATAGAAGAAATAAGTGTGATGAACGCTTCCAGCAAACCTTCAAAGGTGGACTCCTCAGGGTATATAATACTGACCGACTGGCGTGTAATCAGGAATGCAGTGATACAGTCCAGGCGAACTTACACAGATAAGAAGACAGGAAGGGTGTCATATTTCTACGTGATAACCGATGACTCAGTCCCGATAGAGGTTGAAGTGCAGGATGGAAATGAAGTGAAGAAAGAGTTGATGGTATGGGTTGACGAGTCGCTCTGGAGAAGATATGAGGAGAAAAGCACCTGTGATTTCTACGGAACTGTGAAACTCACACCAAAAGGTGCAAATATGACCGCGTATGCCATAATACCCAAGATGAGTAAGGTGGCAACAGATGAGTAACATAGCACAGTTGTTGAAAAAAGCGGAAGAGAAGAAAGAGGAACAGGTAGAGGTTAAACAAGAGGAAGCCAAACAGGAAACACAGGAAGTAAAGGTGAGCGAGCAGAGACCTGTTGAAGTCTACCTCATTCACGGCTTCAAGGGATCAGGAAAGACGACCTTTGCTCTCAGCTTCCCGGGTAACATAGCGTGTCTCGCGTTCGATGTTTCGACTGCAACCGTTCACATGAGGTATTACAAGGGTGATAAGCGGATAACCGTCGTCGATGGAAGCGCAAAGATTGATTCGAGCACACCAAGACGCTACCTGGAGAGCTGTGAGGAGAGCTACAACTACATCATAGAACTACTGAGCAACCCTCCATTCGTGGGTGCGGATTACATAGTTCTGGACAACGTGGATAAGGTTCAGCAGATAAGTGAGATGACGATGAGGCTCAGGAACGGGCTTTCACCATTTCAGGGGATTTCAAACCTCAACCTGTGGAAGGAAAGAAACCTGTATAACAACTTCATAAACATAAAGGCTGTAAGGGCTGCGAAGAAGGGGGTGATATACACAGTTTACACAGAAATCAGCGAACTCATGAAGGATGGAGAAATTATAGAAAGAAAGGAGGTTCCTAAGTGGGTTGAAGCGTTCACCCTGAGTGCTGATGATGTCATAGCGCTCTCCAATGAGAAGGGTGTGTTCTATGCCACTGTGGAAAGCTCAAAGCTATATCCTCAACTCACGGGTAAGAAATTCAACGTTACGGGTGTTGGCTGGAAGGGTGTTTACGGTCAGGTGGTCAAGATATGAAGGTTGAATTTGATATAGAGCCTCACCTGTTCGAGGCGCTGGTGGAGACCAGTCTGGGAAGGAGCGATGACCCGATGAAACCGAAGTTCTATTTTGGACGTGAGGGAGTTACGGTCAACGCAATATCAATTGGGATGACTATGGCGTTTCGGGGGGAATACAGGAAGCCGTGGTTCGCAAAATATGAAGTCGAAGAGGAAGGGGAAATAATGCTTCCTTCAGTCATACGTCAGCTGGTTCCAAATCTGAAACGCGCTGAAGTGCTACACGTGAGTGTGAATGAGGGTGAAATCAATGTAAACGCGGATAACAGGAAGCTATCACTCAAACTCCCAGAGTTAGAGGACACAAAGGAGTTCCCGTTCTCCGAGTATGACTCCTTCTTCGCACTTCCAGAGAAGGAAATGGAAAGAGCATCCATCATATCGATGGGTCTGGATAACTGGGAAAGCATGCCCGGAAAGGGGAAACTCTATAAAGTGCGAATTGAAGAGGGGGTGTTCGTTGAAGTCGAAGATGATAGCGGTATGTGGAAGTTCGTGAAAAAAGTGTCAGCTGCAAACATTCAGCAACACAACAGGGAGGTTTTGGTTCCAGCAAAACAGGTGGATTATGTTATGGATACCATGAGGCTGCTCCCCTCGAAGGAAGTGGTAATATTTGTTTCAGATGTACTCTTCGGCGTTTCAAGCAGGGATGCAAAGAACGAAGTGTACAGGGCTGGGTACATCTTCACAAACGTGGATAGAGGTGCCTGATTTGGACCCCACAACCCTAACTCTTTTTTCTCCTTTTCAGAGGGAAATCGGCAGATACAGGAAGAGGATTTACTCACAGAGGGATTTCGAGGTCTATATTATACGCATGAATGGTAAAGAAGAGAACTTCATTTCGCTTTTCTCTTTTGAAGGTGGTAGCATATACGGTACAAACGCGGTTTTCTTTGATTTCGATGGTTACGACGCTATACCCACTGCTAAAAGGATGTACAGGGAAGGAGTTGAGAGAGGATACGGCGTTATACCGGTTATAACTGGAAAGAAAGGGATACACCTCTACTTCCTGACACAGTATGAAAAGTGCGATTCATTTACGTATAGAAATGCATCGCGTTTCCTTCTTAACGAGCTCCTCGGTAAGGATATACCGAAGTGTGTGGATATGCACGTTGTCGGAAACATCAGGCAGATGGTCAGGATACCGAATACAAAAAGATACAATCTGAATACATGGGCTTCCTATCTACCCCCATACTGGGATAAACTCGATTTCATTTCGCTACTTCAGTTTGAGCTTGGGCCAAACATATTCGAGTATGATATAAGCGGTAAAAGGATGAAGATGTCTTCCCTTCCAACTGTGGTTGATGAAAAAGAGAAGGAAGACGTGAAAGAGGATGTGAATGTCAGGATAGATGAGCCGATACTCAAGAAGGTGTTAAGACCATGTCTCTATGAACACATAACATCGCTTAACCCAAAACACCATGTCAGGGTTGCTGTAACAATCGACCTTCTGCATCTCGGATTCACGAAGGATGCGATAATAGACATATATTCGAGGCTTGGGTGGATTGACTGGAACAGAGAGATAACGACGTATCAGGTCGAGAAGATAATTGAGGGTAACTACAGAAGATACTCGAAAAGGAGGTTGGAAGAACTGGGGATTTGCAGAAATTGCGTGTGTGGGGTGGTTAGAGTTGATAAAAGTTGATGTAAGGGAAAACAATGGACCCATACCTTCGCTTCTACGCAGTATGAATGTGAACTTCGATACCGTTGTGCTGGAAGTTGGGGACTACGTTGTCGGGGATGCGGTGTGCATAGAGAGGAAGGAAGTTGGGGATTATCTGAACTCCCTGTTTGATGGAAGGCTCCACACACAGCTCTATGAGATGAGCAAGAACTATGAAGTCTCTGTTCTTATTGTAGAAGGGAACTTGCTCAAAGAGGCGTGGAAGCGAAGAATGGTCAACCCAAAGCTGTATGCTTCATCTCTGGCTGGTGCAATGTGGAAGGTTGCTCCTGTTGGAAAACAGGGAAGAATCTCAGTTTTGTCCCTTCCCGACGAGGTTCACACGGCTCATTTTATTGTGAGTATGAGTGAAAAGGTTGCGGGGGATGGAATCAGGCTTCCTGAGGTTCACAAAGAGAAGGCTGATGATAATGAATGGGCGCTCAGGGTTGTTTCGATGCTTCCCGGTGTGGGAAGGGAGAAAGCTAAGAGGTTGCTCATACGTTTCGGTTCAATTGAGAACCTTGTAAAGGCGGATATAGATAAACTGATGGAAGTCGAAGGTATAGGTCATGTAACGGCCACGAAAATAAAGAATGTTTTTTCTACGAACTTTCTGGGGGGTTTGGTGAATGAGATTAACAGAGAAATACAGACCTAAAACGTGGGATGAGCTTGTCGCTCCAGAAGATGTCAAATCATCCCTGAAGCGTCTTGCTCAAGCCCTGAAGGAGAACTGGAGTACCCCGCCCAGTTTGCTTTTTGTTGGGCCACCGGGTACCGGGAAGACTACAAGCGCACAGCTTTTCGCAAAGGAGGTTTTTGGAGATGAGTGGAAGGAGAACTTTATTGAACTCAACGCCAGCGATGAGAGGGGGATAGACGTCATAAGGGGAAAGGTTAAGAACTTCAGTCAGCTCAAGGGTAGAAGGATAATATTTCTTGATGAATGCGACGCCATGACCACGGATGCCCAACAGGCACTCAGAAGAATAATGGAGACAACAAAGTCCGCGATGTTCATACTTGCAGCCAATCAGGAGAACAAGCTGATAGATGCGATTCAGAGCAGGTGTGTCAAGTTCAGGTTCCAGAAATTCAGAAAGGAAGAGCTTGCCACAGTTCTGGATAGGGTTATAACAGCTGAAAAGGTGGAGCTGGTTAAGAACAGCGAAGAGGATGAGAAAATGATGGGTATCCTGATCAGCCGTTTCCTAGATGAGTGCGATGGGGATATGAGGTATATGCTCAACCAACTTGAGAAACTCATGGATGGAGACAGGAAGGTGGACACACAAAAACTGGTTCTACTGTTAAAACCGGTCGAGGTGAGTAAGAGTCTTGAGCTAGCGCTTAAAGGAAATCTCGATGATGCCAAGAACCTGATTGAGGATGACATAAGAAGTAGTGGATGGGAAAGAGTTGTGCTTTCACTGTGGGATGCCGTTGGTGGAATTAAAGATGAAGAATACAGGAGCAGATTGATGATAAAACTCGCTGAAACAGAGTTCAGGTGCAGGATGGGCTCAAACCCCACCATTCAGATTGTGGGTTTTCTTGCTTATGCTTGGCTTCTTCCTCATGCGAAGCCGGTGGTTTGATTGAAGCTTTCTCCAAACTCCGTGAACATGTTTACTTTGTGTAAAAAGAAGTTCTACTTCCACATCAAAGAGAAAGAGGGGAAGGTGATTGCTCTTCCTATAACAAGCGACTCAATGGAGAAGGGTACAGAGTTCCATGCCTTCATTAAGGAGTATTTCAAGAATAAGGTGGAGAAGATAACTGATATAAGAAGGGTTGTTAATGATGTAGCGGCACGTTTCTTTGCACCCAACCAGAACAGGAAGCTCATTGAAAATTTCATAGCCTATGAGGAAGAGAGGTTCAGGAAGTGGAAAAAGTATGAGCCTACATTCGTTGAGAAGGAGCTTGAAGGAAGCGTGTTCCATGGCGTTATAGACTTTTACAGTGAGGATGAAGGCGTCATCCTCGACTGGAAGACGGGTGTGGAAGAGATGAAGAAGTCGTATGTGGTTCAGATGAACATTTACAAGAAAATACTTGAAGAAAATGGGTATCATCCAAAAACTATGAGGTTGGTGTTCCTTGAAACAAAGAAAGAGCTTCAGGTTCCGCTGATGCCCGATGCGTGGCTCAAGAAGGTCGTTGATGAAATAGAGGAAAGTGTGAAGACTGGTTTCTACCCAAAGAACGTGGGGGAACACTGTTCGAGGTGTGCGTATGTGCTTGACTGTCAGCTTGAAGGAAGTGGAATGTGGTGGGGTGTCCTCAGTGTTGTGTAGAAGGTGTGGTAGGAAGCTCAGAAAGATTGAAAGCATAAAGCGGGGGTATGGTGATGTGTGTTGGAAAAGAACTAAATATGATAGAGGAGGTCTTGATAAATGGATAGGCCTACAAACACAAACCTCTTGAGATGGATAGGGGGAAAGAGCTTTATAGCAGACTGGATAGTTTCCTTCTTCCCTCCACACAGGGTGTACGTCGAGGTGTTCGGTGGTGGAGCAAGCGTGCTCTTCGCAAAGAAACCATCGGATGTAGAGGTTTACAACGATATAAACGGCGACCTTGTTAATTTCTTCAAGGTTCTCAGGGACAGGACTGATGAACTGAAGCGGTATCTTGATCTGACACCCATGTCGAGACAGCTGTTCTATGAGGCAAAAGAGATGCTCAAAGAGGGGAAGTGCAGGGATGAGGTTGAAAGGGCTGCTTTGTTCCTCTATGTGAACTGTGCATCTGTGAACGGTGTAGGTGGTTTTACACCAAGAGTTTCCGCTTCGAGGCTGTCTACGGCTAAAAGGTTACGTAGAAAGGTGGATATGCTTTACGAATACGCAGAAAGGTTTAAGGAAGTTATCATAGAAAATCTGGATTTCAAACAGGTTATAAAGCAGTATGATGGAGAAGACACGCTGTTTTATGTAGACCCACCGTATATGTTCTCGAAAAAACTACACACAAAGAGCAAAGGCAGGGATTACTACGGTACGGGTTGGGGGTGGACGAAACACGTGGAGCTTGCGGATATACTGAAAAACATAAGGGGTAAGTTTGTATTGTCTTACTATCCTCACAGCGACGTGTACACCCTGTACCCTCAAAAGGATTTCCACTATGAAACAAAGGAAGTGGTGAGGTTCTCTGTCAAAGTGAATAAGGGTTTCTCGAAGCCGAAGGCGACTGAACTACTCATAATGAATTTCAACCCTAAAGAAGAGAAGAGGGGACTTGAACAATGGTTTCGCTAGTCTCTCCATTTGAGTTGAAGGATAAAATAAACCTTCTTCTGAACACCAAGAGACCTGTTATAGTGGTGGGGCCAACGGGTTCTGGGAAGACGTATTCAGTTTATGAAGTAGCAAAGTCACGTGGTTACAGCGTTGTTGAAGTGAATCCGAATACTCCGAAGGAAGTGGTTGAAGGTGTGGTTGAAGCTGTGGGTCATAAAGCGCTCTTCCCTGTTCTGTATTTGTTCGATGATGTAGATAAATTCGAGTCTTTGGATGCAATTGACACAATGAAGGTTGATAATTTCGTGGTGATGACGGCGAATTCCCTTCCAAAACTGAGTCAGAAGATGCTCACGCTGTGCAACGTTATCAATGTGAGGAAGGCGTATATGAATGAAGTTATTTCCCTTCTTTCCAAGAGGATAAAGAATGGGAAGGTGAACATAAGCGGTCTATCTGAAGATTTAAGGTCGGTTGAGGCGGTTCTGAAAGGTGGGGAAGGGTATAAAAAGCGCAACATAAAGGATGATGTTAATTCGTTTATAGAAGGCAATAGGGAGAAGGATGTGGAGAACATGGATGTGTGGGTAATGGATAATGCGACAAGGTGCTGGTGGGGAGTCGATGTGTACAGGGCTATAGAAGTGGCGTGTCTTTCAGATTTCTACTCGAATAAAAAGCTGATGAGAGCGCTTCCTAAGGGTCACGGTATAGCGGAGTTTCCAAGATATTGGGTAGCTGGTCGTCCGGGGAGGAAGACGACCAGGGCTACCGGCTGGGGGGACGGATACATATGAATATATACTTTTTAGTATTTAAACATTTCCTCATGGGGTGAAGGGGGTTGTTCACAGGAATAGTTGGAGAGTTGAGAGAGTATATTCTCGAAAGGATACCGAGAGCGGATGAACTGTGGGCAGAAACAGTGAGTCTTGCTTCATTTTCTACGATACTCAGGGGGATTCAGTGTGTAACGAAGATGGGAGATGCAAACCTGAACCTGTTTACTATGGCTGTCGGCCCAAGTCAGATAGCTGTGAAAACCCTTCCCGTGAAGGAAGTTGTGATACCAATAATGCACAAGCTGGGTGAAATGAGTGGTTACGATTTCCTGCTTCCCGATACTTTTTCAGTTGAAGGTCTCATCCAGCAACACTTTTCACAGTACACCACAGGTCTCCTTGTATCAGATGAGTTCACGTGGCTCATAAAAATGGCTCAAGGGAGCGGGTACCTTGAAACCGCCTACGAGTTCCTCTCAAGAATCTACGATGGTCAGGAATTGAAGAGGACGACCAACAAATTCGGAGTTCTGAAGGTGAGCGGGACATATGTGAGCCTGATTTCGGCTACAACCCCAGAAGTTTATAAAGTGTTAAAGCCTTCTTTCTTCCAACAGGGTCTTGGAAACAGGTTTCTTTACTGTGTTATAGAGAACATAAAGTCTCCTAACCACACAGATGACGACCTGAACCCACTCATAAACAAGCAGATGAGATTGAATGAAATAAATGAGTTCGCAAAGAAGTTCTACGATGTGTGGAAAAACACGAGTATGCAGACGTGGAATGTTGCCTATGAACCTGGTGCTTCAAAGAAGCTTAGTGAATGGTGGAACAGGTGTGATAATGAAGCTATAAACCAGTACAAGAAGGATGAAAAATCAATGAAGTACAGTTATCTGGCGAATGAAGGGGTGAACACAATAAAACTAGCTGTGATATCTGCGGTATCTAACTCACACAATCTTATTTCGTCGAGTTTGAACCGCCGGGTTGTCCTTGTGCGTGAGAGTGATGCCGATACCGCAATCGAATCAATGAAGGTTTATGAGCAGAACTTTGATAAATTCATCGAGCAGTGGAACCTGAGAAAAGCAGACGTAAAGAGGGATGTAGACTACTCTGATTACAAAGAAAAGGTGAGGGCAGCCATAAAGAGGAATGGAGGAAAGGCTACAAAAAGAGAGCTCCTTCGCTCTACCAACTGGCTTGTGAAAGACCTCGATCAAGTTCTGGAGTCCATGGAAGATGAGCTGAGAGTGGAGCAGAAAGTAAATTCTCAAGGGAAAGTGATAATATACTATTCTTTGAAATGATATCTTTTTTCCTGTTGTATGACAGTGTTTTTCTCTTCATTAGTGTCGTCGTCTTTAATATTTAATTGATAAAAATGTTTGAAAATTTTTCATATCAAGATAACACCGTCATAAGACGACAGTATGACAGTATATGAAGAGAGAAAATATCATCAAGCGTAATCAATGACAGTTTACGACACTCCAAAAGAAAAAAGCCAAAAATACTTTGCATATATGTGTAAAAGATTTTACTGTCATAGAAGAAATACCAGGCATAATACGGCTATGAATTCCCCAAAACTATGAGTGTCGTTACAGTTATCAATTCTCGGTACTCGCAGGAAAGCCTGTGATAAAATAATTAAATGTGAATCTCCACAATGGTATGAATAACGCAATAATTATAAAGTTTATAATCCCTATAACTGGAATGAAAGCCATAACTATGGCATAGGTGCTCGGTATACTCATGAAATAGAAACCTATCGCCATCTTCCTCTGGTTATACATCTTCATCATGAACGTGTAGTAGCTGGCTACGATGGGTATGATGAAGAAAACGAGTGCTGGAATATAGTGATACATGAAGTAAAGAGGGATGAGGGACGAAGCCTTTATTATCGTGGGTATGAGGCGCACTAATGTAGGAACCTCGATTTTATCCTCTTCAACCTTTCCCCCTAATAGCTTCATCAGATTCCAGTCATCATACTTTAAATCCTTCAGGCTTCCCATGAAGTGGGTGTTGTGTAGCAGATACAGCATGGCGTAAACCACGAGCATTATGATGGGTATCGAATAGTGATGGGTTATACCAGAATACACGGCTAATGGTAGAGGAGAATAAGATAACATAACAGCGGGTATGGATACCAGTGAACTCTTACTCGTCCTGTTATACAGTAATCCGAACCCAACCATGGTTCCAAGTATAAATGGGTCTACACGGAGATATACAGAATACGCTATGAATACGGCGCTCATAATGGCTTCAAACCTATATACGTCTTTAACTGATACGCTCTTCCCTATGGGGAACTCAGCCTTATTGGCATTCCTTATATCAACCATCCAATCACACGCATTATTATCAGTGAACGCAAGCACGTGGAATAGTAATGCGAATACAAACCACTCAATTATCACAGGAAGCGACCTTGTTACAGCAAGGGACGCAACCAGAGCATAAACCGTTGAAATCGGCACAAGTGGGAACCTTGTGATAACCAACCAATCTGAAATACGCTTCCTGAGAGGGGGGGAGGGGGATATACCCATTATACTCAACTCAGAAGTAGTGTTTTAATTATTGCTCTTATATTCGTACCTATACTCTTCTCCCAACCCTTATCGAGAACCTTCCCCATCTCCATTCCATACGTCTTTATCATCTTCGCAGACTTATCGAGTGGCTGCGAAAGGAACCTGTTTCTCATTCTGTACAGCAACTTATACATTAAGGAGAGAGATAATGGAAGTGACCTATTATTGGAAGCGAAGTATGCGGAGTAGAGGGCTGCCTGTATTCCCCCACCCGTAAGTGGGTTGGTCATGTAGGCATCATCACCCAATATTGTAACACGCTCATACCTCCACTTCTGGGGGTAATTTGTAGGTATTATATGGGTCTGCCTTATCACAGGATTAATCTTTATTCCGTTCTCTTCCATCCATTTATACAGGTATGGCCACGCTTCCTTTGCATGAGGAAGTGTAACACCAAGCCCCACTTCCCCACCGAGGTGATGTGGGAAAATCCACGCATATCCCGTTGAAGCGTATTTGGTAAGATATATCTTCACAACATGTTCCTCTACATTTGGAGTTTCACCTATCAACTGAACACCCGTATGGAAGTCTGTGAGCTTCCTCTTTTCATCCAGACCCATACTCTTCTTGATGAAACCACCCGCTCCTTCAGCAAGCACAAGGTGTTCATCAGGCAACACAGAGGGGTAGAACGCCTTGTATATTATTTTAGCCCCTTCTTTTTCAGCTTCCTGCTGGAGCCACCTTTCAAAATATCCCCTTTTTAATATGTAAAGTATCGTCCTGTTCCCTCTGTAACTCACAAGCTCCTTCCCCTCAAAGTATATGTCGTATCCAGTTACTTCATCAGCTATAACATCCTTTGGAGGCTTGAGCCCTACATAATTCAACCACATGGTCGCAACACCTCCGCTACACGCTTTCGGATTCTTTTCCTGATTAGGGTTCCTCTCGTAAAGGACTACTTTTTCACCCTTTTTGGCCTCTAGGTAAGCCATAAAAGAACCAGCTATTCCGCCACCCACAATAATCAATCTACATCCCCTCGATTCCTGACTACAGCCATCAAATCAAGTCCCCCTTCAATAGGTATTACGCTTATATCAGCGTTTCTAAATGTTTTTATCAACAAGTTATTCAAACTGGCTTTTGTCCAACTGTAAATATGGTTATTGTCATAGCTATCAGCATTATTCACCTTAGAATTAGGAACGACTATAACAACTAGTCTGGCTTTCTCAAGACCTTTCAGGATGAAAGCTGGACAAAATGTGTGTTCAAGCACATGGCTGAGGAGCACATGTGAACCCACAATTTCATCTCTATTCATTGCTAGGTATTCTTCGATACTCATCTTTACTATTTCCGCATTAGGGTTATAAACAAACCCGTAATGCACAAAATATTTATCGAGGTGCGCGTGTTCCTGATCCAGTGAGTCATCATCCAGTGTAACACCCACATCCCCCCTACACCTCTTACCACAACCCAAATCTATCTTTAGAGTTTTAGCATCCCCCATGCAACACCAGCTCCCAATATGTAGAACGACCAATCAATTACCCCACTAGGCCACAGTGGATTCTTTTCAACTATTTGGTCAAATAAACCTTCCTTAAAAACCAACTCCAAAATAAGTATAACAGGTATAAACCAGTGTGTGAGGTGTCCTGCATATACTCCAAAGGTGATAGCAAGACCCCACGCAAAATGAGAGTCCTGTGCAAGGAGCCATGAACTAGGACTCCAACCTTTTTCCTCTGTGTCAGACATACATATAATAAGTGTGAATGAATTATAAAGGTTACACTCCAGTAGGGAGGAGAACGTGACAGATCAGTCCATCCATATCCAATCCTCCCTCCGAGACTCTTCAAGTATCTGTTCTACTTCTTCGGATGTAAGGTTGTTCACCATCGCCTCCATATGGTAAAGAATACCGTAGTGGCGACACACACCACAATAGGTCAGAGACCCTTCTCTATAGTAGTGTAGCCATGTAAGTGAGCCGCTTTCAGCACATGTGTGTTCGCAGAAACCCCT
>Ga0208313_100076_pt1 | contig 33261 bp, 44 predicted proteins | sample OSP_15_2_FD_187142 | JGI IMG/M metagenome (GOLD analysis project Ga0208313, IMG submission 187142) | Extremophilic microbial mat communities from Yellowstone National Park, USA - OSPB_Slides-mat_host_7_15 (SPAdes) (version 2) | ecosystem: Environmental > Aquatic > Thermal springs > Hot (42-90C) >... | reverse complement strand
TGACCTTCGTGAGGACTTTCTTACCCCTCTTCACTTCTCTCCTCTCAACCTTGATCCTCTCCCACAACCAGTCTAAAGCCCTCTGCAGTAGGACTCTGTAGTTCTCCAGTAGTACTTCACTCTCCTCCCCCTCGTCGTTCTTCATGGAGTACGTTAAGTAGACGTACTCCTCCTCTGGCTGAAACGATTTAAGCCTCAATTTCCTCGACGCACTTCCTCACCTTTTCGTATTTATGACTTCTCATTCCGTAGAGTTTTCCGCTGAATACCAATATAGAGATCTTCTATTAGCTCTTGCTCGGGTGTTTTGTCTCCCTATTTAGAACGACTATCTCGCAGTTGTGTGATTTGCACACTTCCTCTACTATCTCGAAGCCGAACCTCACCAGTCTGTCTGGGTGGGCTATGATTACTTTTGACACTTCGTTATTCAGCATCATCCTTAACAACTTGGTGTCAATCCCTTCCTCACGTTCAACGAAGATCCCACGTCTGTTATCACTTGGTCGTCTTTAACGTTCTCCTCTAGGTACTTCACTTGGTTTACTAAATCGTCTTTTCCTGTGTGTTCGATACCCTAGCGTATAATGCCACTTTCCTCCTCTTGACAATTCCCATCAATTCTACGTCCTCTTCTCTGAACCTCCACTTTCCGCTCTGTAATATCACGGGTTGATGTAGCCTTTCTTTACGTATTCTCTGAGTGTTGCGTATGAAATTCCTAAGCGTTGGCACACTTCTTTAGGTTTCAGCATTGTATAAAAGTTTATGATGAAATAATATAAACTTTACGATTTATCTGAAACTGTTGTCAACGGCTTTTAGCTCTATTGGGTTTTAACCACTAATCACATTCAGATTATCGACCCTGACTTCACCGTTCAGGTTATGTCGGCATCATCACTTTTGTACCCCGCCCGGCTGAGGACTTTCATTTACCGGGTTAACCGAGTCCAGTCCCGATTGGGGGCGGGGCCTTCTCGCTTTCTTTATTAGTCTATACACCAGGATTATAAGAACTACTTGTCCCAAGTCTAGTTGAAGAGCCGATACTCCATTGTATCTTATCTCAACAAATAATGGCAGGAAAGTCATCTGTGGGTGCCAAACGTACCAAATGAGATAATAGTTGAGATAATTAAGAGAAGCAAAAGATAACGCAGAGGAGTCTATAACGAGGTTCTTAGCTAGACTGCCACTTCCCCAAAACAAGAGAACCCCCACTATGAAGATCATGAGGTTTATGAATGCAGAAAAGGAGATCCCTACTGGAATTCCTAAGTTATAATATGCGTTACCATACGCATAGACTCTAGGTTCGTCCAGCGGAGCTAATCCTGCTAGGGGAAGCGTCAGAATCACGAAGCCCACAGCACCTGCAAGTGAATAGAGCACATATTCCTTAGTACTTACCTCATGGTATGCCTTTGAGCCCAAAGTCATCACCTGGCCTTTCTCCTAAGAGTATAGTTTAAAACTAGAATTATTTATTCTCATTCCAAAGTACTTTGGAACTGATACAGCCATGAGTGACTCCAAGAAATTCCTGGAGCTACAAGACATGATACTCCTTAGGACCTCCCTTGAGAAGGTCAGGTTACACGTAGATTCTAGAAAGGAAAAGACGGTGTACAGGTGGGTCATGGAGGAGTTAAAGGAATTTCTAAGGAAGGGTAGCAAGTACGGTTGTGAGGTCGAGGCTGTGTACGGAGCAATTCAGCTGGAAAACTGGCAGGTTCTCCTCAATCAGGTGAACCTATGTTTAGAGAGGTTCAAGATGGAAATAGAGGAAAAATATAGGGAAATGAGTTCTAATGAATGACGAGCAAAAGCCCCTTATAGTTCAGGATCATGATATAAACAGCTACAAGGATTATAATGAAGGCAAATGCTTTTCTCAGGATTCCCCTAGGTAACCTCGTGGCAACTGAGACCCCTGCATATCCACCCACAACTCCACCTGCGAGATAAAGTAAACTAATGAGAGGGTATACGTAACCATATATGGAATCGACAGCAGCAGTAGTTATTCCAAACGTTCCCACAGCTATTAATGATGTGCCCACTGCCTTAATCATACACAACCCTGAGCTGAACAAAAGTCCTGGGACTATCAGAAATCCTCCTCCTATACCGAAGTATCCAGAAGCAAACCCCACCGCTAACCCGGTAGGAATGACCCTAAATAAAGAGAGGTGCGCTAATCCTCCTTGAGATACCGATGTGGTCTTTACGTCCAGGGACTTCCCTCTGAGCATGAGTAGTGCCACAACTACCATTAATATTCCGAAGAAGAATAGAAGGGATTGACCTGGCGTTATGTGACTTACGTATCCTCCAAGCGTAGCTCCGAGGATACCTGGAACCGTAAATATTATTCCCTCAGTTAGTCTCACGTTACCTTTCTTGAAATGAATGAAGCTATTGATGTAAGCATTCAGTCCCACCGCCAAGGCCGTAGTACCTACTGCAACATGATCGATGAAGTTAGAGTATTCATAGGCTAGTTCTGGGTTGGAAGCGTATTGGGGCGGAACTACTGCTAGACCCACGAAGTATAATAAGAGGGGTACAGCGAGGATAGAACCCCCTCCACCTATTAGTCCTAGACTGAAACCAACCAAAAGGCCGGATATTACAGCTAGCAAGTATTGCATTGGGGTAATTACAATCTCTATCATAAAAGTAAGTTTCGTTAAAACTTTAAAAAGTTTCCTTTGATCAAAATGTAGGCCACTATAACGATTGAAATTACTACTGCAACTATGTACAGATACTGATCAATTAAGGCTATTAAGGTCTCCCAAGTTGAAGCGAATCTTATTCCTATGTAAACAAGTGCACTGTCCCAGATCAAATGACCTAAGAAGGTAGCAATAATGAAGAGACTTACGTTCATCCTACTAAGTCCTGCTGGAAAGGAGATCAAGGCTCTGAAGACGGGAACAAACCTAAAGAGAAATACCGACTGAAGCCCATATTTGGAGAACCACTTATTTAACGCATCTAACTTCTCATCGTTAAGCTTGAATGCCCATCCGTATTTCCTGAGGAACGGGACGCCAAGCTTTAAGGCTACCATGTAATCTATGATCGAACCGATGAGACTGCCCACAGTTCCTACCAATAGCCCCACCAGGGGATCTATGAGACCCTTAGTGGAGTAATAGCCTACTAAAGGCATCACTACCTCGCTAGGGATGGGAAGTGACATCCCTTCAAGTATCATTAGGGCGAAGATATAGACGTAGGATGGTGGGACATTGATCACGGAATCTCCTCACCGTGTGGACACTTCTCCGGCCTCCCAAGGAACTCATATAATTTTTCTATTATCTCTTCAGGAACGTCAAGCTCAAACTTCTTGGAGTAATTGCAGGCTGAAGAAGGGTCTAAGCCGGTCTTAACTAGGAGGGACTCTATGACTCTGTGGGCCCTTTTCGCCCTAATCAGGCTCTTTCTTCCCTCTTCCGTTATGAATATATCGTTGTCCTGTTTCCTAATAAGGCCCTTCCTCTCTAGATGCCTTAGTTCTTCAAAGGCACTTGCTGGACTCACCTCAATTTCCTTCGCGAGTGCACTCAACCTAGCAGGCTTCCCCCCGTCGTTGAGTCTCTTTATCGCACTGAGATAATCTATCTCTCTGGGCGAAATTCCCATCATATTTAAAGATGGCCGATCTGTTAATAAGTCTTTACATGAACGTCGCAGTGGTAACTCTTCTTTACATAGGGATTATGCTAATTTTAGCTAAGCTAGCAGAAGAAGGTTTTTCTAGGATAGGACTAACACCCTTCGTCGGAGCCGTCATCATAGGGATAGTGTTGGGCAACGGCGTTTTGGGAGTTATAACTGTGAACGATATCGTCAGCTTCATCACCTCCCTAGGCATAATCTTTCTCCTTTTCCTCGCGGGAGCAGAAGAGATAGGGGGAGGGCTGGAGGTAGACGGCAAGATAGTATGGTCCTCCGTTTTCCTACTTCTACTTCCATCAATTTTCGTCTTTTACGTTTTATATTTCCTACATATGGCTGAAGCAACCGTTCTCTTGTTCCCCTTAGTTATGACTAGCGTAGGACCGTTGACACGACTTCTCATGGACACCGGGATGTCGAAGTCTACTCTAGGTAGGAAGATCTTTTATCAGGGTACAACTGTTGAAATAATTTCAGTTATCCTTTTTGCTATATTTTTAAATGCTGTTAATCTCGAAAGTCTGTTAAAGATAGGAATAGAGATTGTGTTGGTCTTTCTACTCATACTTGTAGCAGGCCCTAAGATAGCCAGGGTTCTGGAGACCTTAGAGGGTTACGTGAAGGTGAGGGAGATTGAGTTAGCCTCCGTTGTTTCCTTCATACTGATAACAGGATACGTTGCCGAGGTTCTGAACTTCAATTCAGCCATAGCTGCCCTCTTCTTAGGGTTCCTCCTCAGGGGATATCTAAGAGATAGACCAGATTTAGTTGAGAAGCTTAGAGGATTGACTTATGGTTTCTTCGAGCCTCTCTTCTTTGTAAGTATCGGTCTCTACTTCGTTAGGATAACCCCGCTCATAGCTGGAATAGGACTCCTTCTCGCATCTGTCGTGTTGCTTTCAAAATTCATTGCTGGATTCCTCGCATCCTTTATCGTGAAGGAAAATCCGATAGTTAATGGACTAGGAACATCAACAAAGGGGGGAGTGGACGCCTCCTTACTGATAACAGCTCTCGTAGTTCATAAGTTGAACTACCATGAATACTCCTTTTCAGCCCTCTCCTTGACAGTCCTAGCTGTTGCAGTTCCTCTTCTCTTTAAACTAAAGTTTAAAGGGAAAATAGGAACGGACATAAGGAGGCCTCGAATGAACGAAAAGGTGGGCTCCTTAAGTCACTTACTTCCTCCCTTGTTCGCGAAGAAGGATGAAACCCTCAGGGAAATAATCAACAAGATTACAGAAAGGAGAGCTAGGGCCATAGTGATTGTGGACGACCAAATGCACCTGGTAGGTCATATAACCGTTCAGCAGTTACTTGAGATAGATCCAGCTCAGTACGAGGCACTTAAGGCAGCAGACCTGCCACTAAACGAGACCGAATCAGTAGATGTTGACGCGAGAATCATTGATGTCCTGAGAAAGTTCAAGTCCACAGGAACGGCAGTGATTGCAGTGATAGATCGCGATCACAGGGTCATTGGTATCATATATGAACGTGAATTGCTCAGGATCCTTGCGTCTCCTTAGATTGGATCAGGGAACAAGCCTAATTAGGTAGAGGGATTATATTTAAGTCATGAAACACATCATAGTTGCAAACGTAACACCCTTCGACGAGAAGGGGGAAGTGGATCTGAACGCACTTAAGACACTTTATGAGTTCGACCTTAAGAGGGGAGTAACCGGTTTTTGGGTCATGGGTACTACAGGAGAGCTCAACATGTTAAGCCATGAGGAGAAACTCAAAATTGCGAAGGTCAGTGTAGAGACTGCAGGTGACAAGATGATTCTGGGAATAAATGAGGACTCTACCTATCTCGCCATCAGACTAGCTAAGGAGTATACAGACATGGGGGCCACCGCCATTTTCTCTCTTCCTCCCATCTATCACAGGCCTTCTGAACAAGGTCTATTTAGATTTTTCGAGGCACTCTCTAAGCCTGGAGTACCACTCTATGTGTATAACATCCCCAGTTATACAGGCTATCTTTTCCCCCTCGAGCTGACCAAGAAGTTAGCCAGGGAGGGCATAATCCAAGGCATGAAATACACCACTAACGATCTCGTATCGTTCTATCAGTTCTCAACCGCGAAGGAGGAGGCTAGGGACTTCAAGCTATTTATAGGCTCAGAACACCTCATCCTTCCCTCCTTCATGTACGGAAGTGACGGTGCAGTAACCGCAGTAGCCAACTTCGCTCCAGAGTTGGTGAGGGCGCTGGTAGACTCCTATGAGTCAGGGGACTGGAGAAAGGCCATTGAGTACCAGCTCATGGTTTCCAAGCTGGGCTTTGCGGTCGGAGCTGGAGATTATCCCACAGGTGTCAAGATAGCGCTGAGATATAGGGGCGTCTGGGTTGGGAGAGCAAGGGCTCCACTTCAAGAGGATATAAACCAGGAAGCCGTGATATACTCCAAGTTAAAGGAGCTGGGTCTGTGATGAACTCGATGTAGATCGAAAGGTGAGATAATTATTCCCGGCTGATCAGAAGACTGTCACGTTTACATAAACTACGTTGCACCTGTCCCAGATCGGGACGAGCAGAGTTCCTTGGGAAATGTTGTTTAGTCTCAGTATCACCTCCACTGTGGTTGAGGAGGGCGTGAAGTTCTCCTCTAATCCCTCTAGTATGTAAAACCTGTTGTCGCCGTTTATGTGAACGATATCATTTCCCCTTATAACAATAGTGAAGTTGATCGTACTGTTACCTGAGACCCTCATAGATGAAGGATACACTGAGAAGTCCCCTCGGCAGATTTCCAATTCAGCTCCGAATGAGGCGGGCGCATCATATACAAAAGTCTGGTTGGATATTGTTGAGCCGTAATGGGTCGGATAAAATAAGGGAGGATTGGCCGTTGGCTCTAGCTCAATACCGTTCTCTACGTCCCTGAACTTGTCGTGAAAGGGATAAACGGGCGCAAACGACAGCACGAGAGAGAGATAGGCCAAGGACAAGGCAAGAACGACTCCAGCCAGCACCAGGACGGCAGTTTTCACGGTAGCATCTTCTTCTGCTACAAATATATACTTAATCCAAACTTGTCCTAATTCCTCCTCGTAACCATCAAAAAGTGTTCACTACGTGATTTGGGTAAAGACTTATTAAAACTGGTTAATGTGAAGATCTTCAAGAGATTAGATGTTTGAGATATGGTACGTCACTATATCCTTGTCTGTGCTAACCTCAATATTTTCAATCCTTATACTGATCGAATTTCTCAGAATCAGGCAGTCATTCGGCACCAGGATAGTTGCACTCATGTCAAGTCTAAGTACCCTATTTGTAATTCAAAGCGTGACATACGTGGCCTCTTTCATGATGTGGAGCAATGAAAGAAACCCGTTATATGTATATCCATCCCTAGTTATGGCAGCTCTTTCATCAGCGATAATAATTCTCCTTTATTACTATATTACAAGATACTAACTCGTTAAGGTTAGTTCTAACTTCGTTACGTCAATCTTCTCTACTTCTTCCACTGTGTAGTTCAAAATACTTTCTTACAACGTCCACGATATATATGGAAGCTGGTACAGCTATAATCACGGAGCTGAAGAGAGGAACTGCAAAGGGATTAAGGCTAGTTAAAATCCAAAGCAGGATAAGAGAAGTGATAAAGAAGGAAGCCAGGAACGCAGACCTAGGGATCAGAATATTGGCTACCTTTATGTAATCTCCCAGAACCAACTTCTTCACTGTATAGCCTTCCGATGTCTCCTTTACAAGTCCCATCTCCTCCAACTTCCTCAAATGATACAGAGCCAGAGAAGGAGAGCTCAGGTTCAATTCCCTTTGGATCTTCCTCAAAGAAACTGGCTCTCTCTGCCTCAGTAAATAGTAGTAGATCTTCCTCCTCGTGCCGTATAGGATTTCCACGACAACGGATAGGAAGAAACGATCTTAAACTTTTCTCTTTAACTTAATTATGAGGTTAAACTTGATCTACGAGAGAGTCATGAGTTTACGTAATGAGACTTTATAAAGGAAAGGGATCAAAGGGGCAGAGAACCTCATCTCTTCTGGGTAGACCGAAATCAGTCTTCTAAAAATATTTGATCTAGTATCTCAATTATGGGCAGAGGTAAAGATCTAAGGCGGAGTCACAGTAATACTCATGAGCAGAGTGAAGGGGGTGAGACGATCGATCTCCCGCCAAGAACTTCGGCTGACTGTACGTAAAATAGAGTCCTAGCTGAACTTTCTGGGAGGGTGAGGGAGATGGCCGAGACCTTGGTCTCGCCCTGGCTGTTGAACGCGTCGGCGGAGAGGATCACTCGGACCAGTCTCGTCCCAGACAGTGAGGAATTACGCAGGAGAGGTAGTAGCCCAAGAGATGCTGAGGGAGGTAAGCGTGAGACTGCGGGGGAGTTGAGGAGGTCCAAGTGTCACTGGACTGTTCGGGCGTGAAGTTCCGGGTAATTACGTGGAGGTCCTCAGGCTCTACAACGAGGTCAGGATCTCCTAAGGCTTCCGAGGAGCAAGACCTTCCTGCTCTTTATGAGCTCCACTAAGCGGAGCTCAGATCTCTCACCTTCACGCTGGACTCCCTTCTGCTCCGTCCTCGTGCCCTTCAAGGGCGTGGAGAGATTCAGGTTCCTCCTTACTGTGCTCTTCATTAAGAAGATAATAGATTATCTCGACATTTCATCTATTGAATTATTAGAATTATTTTGACTTTATTCTGACTTATTTTCAAGGAGGTGATTTTGCGTCCATCGTCAGGGCGGGAAGGAGGTCAAACTTGCAACTGATTATTGCCCTGCACGATCCCTTCATTTACACTTGAGCAAAAGTTTAAACTCTTTAAATTTCGTAAGGTCTATAGGTAGCTATGGATAAGAGAATAAAGGTCATAGTCGCTAAGCTGGGCCTCGATGGTCACGATAGAGGAGCTAAAGTGATAGCTAGGGCCCTAAAGGACGCTGGCATGGAAGTCGTTTATACAGGCCTGAGGCAAACACCTCAGCAAATTGTTAAGACTGCTATCCAGGAGGATGCAGACGTAATAGGTGTGAGCATATTGAGTGGTGCTCACTTGGAACTCGTTCCTCAGATAGTTGAGGCAATGAGAAACGCCGGCCTCAATGACGTGGGATTAGTCGTGGGTGGTGTAATACCCCCTGAGGACATATCTAAGCTAAAGTCGATGGGTGTAGACGAGGTGTTTCTACCTGGAACTGGCCTGAAGGAAATAATAGCCAAGGTATCTTCAGTTGCCGGAAAGAAAAGAGGTATCAAGGTTGAACAATGAGCTCCTTAAGAAGGCCCTCTCTGGGGACGAGCTCGCCATATCCAAGGTATTAACTAACATAGAGTACACAACCAGTGACGGGCTTAAGTATCTGCAGGAGCTCACCAAACTCTCAGGTAAGGCTCACACCATCGGTGTTACTGGGATACCTGGAGCTGGTAAGAGTACTCTCCTATCCGATCTGATTGAGACCTATGTATCCAAGGGCTTCAGGGTTGGGGTCATAATGATAGACCCATCTAGCCCAATATCCATGGGTTCTTTCATGGGTAACAGGATTAGGATGCAAGATAAGACGCTCCTGAGTAACGTCTTCATAAGGAGTACTGCATCCAGGGGACACCTTGGTGGATTTTCCTCCGAAGCACTCATGTTAATGGAAGCCATGGACGGCCTGGGATTTGATAGGATATTGGTCGAGACCGTAGGAGCAGGCCAAACTGACACTGACGTAATGTCCTCCGTTCATTCTGTGGTAGTGCTGACTATCCCTGGTGCTGGAGACGAAATACAGGCCCTCAAGGCCGGCATAATGGAAATAGGTGATATTTACGTAGTCAACAAGGCTGATAGGCCTGAGGCAGATATGGTATATGACGCAGTGAGGTTTGCAGTGGAAAGCGGTGAGATGTCGTGGAGGGATGGATGGAAGCCTCTAGTGTTGAAGGTAAGCGCACTTAAAAAGGTGGGTATAGGCGAACTAGTGGATGCCCTTGAGATTCACTCCGAATTCTTGAAAAAGAAAGGCCTATTCGAGACCAGGGTTAACTCTCGGAGGAGAAAAATGATAGAACTAATTCTAAGGAGAAAAGTGAATGAAGTGGTTACGAGGGTTCTTGAGTCCAATTCAGCGTACATAAGTGAAATGCTAGTTAAGGGGGAATTGGCTACCTTAATCGATTCCCTTTACTCGTCGGTAAAAGACGAGTTGTAGAGCTCAGGATGACTCTGGATTGTACTTGAATTAAAGCAAAATTTGGGAGGAAGCTCATGAGGCTACGAAGTACGTGTTTACCCGTGGCGTAACTTTTCCTTTTTAATTACTTCTAATTCCACCACGGGCACACCCCTCTTAAGGGATCATACAGGGTCACCCTTAACTCATTGGGGCTGGTCGAGGGAAACTTCAATACCCTCCCATCCACACCTTTATCACTCCCCAAACCTCGTGAGCAGTGCCCGTCATCAGTTAGGGAGATCATCAATAAAAACTACTTCGGTGATACTACATAGACACAACTTGTCAAGACGATATTTAGATGATTAAAAATAACCAGTAGTTACGTAGAAGCGTCACAGTCTTCTCCGCTAAATTTCATTCTTGTACGGCCGTGATGAGGACCTTTACGGCGAGGCTTGAAGTATGTTTACCCTCTTCCCCGCGTGGACTGAGGCGATTCTGTGTATCCCTTCTAAGGCCATCTGGTTACACGTTACGTGGTTGGCGTGAAACGTCATTCGGTTACTGCAAGTGGTCATTCCTCACTCCTTTATGTCGACTCATGTCGTTCACTTAGCTATAATGCCCTTTCTCTTCATCTCTCTCACTACCAACTCACCTAGCCTACTGAGTCCGTAATACTTGTGGTGAGTCCTAGTCTCTTTTTTAGGCTTAGCCTTCCTATCCCTGAACTTTATTATCCTGGCGTTCTTCTCTTCAAGAAGTCCCATTCTCATCAACTTCTCAAGCAGAGTTATAGCCTCCTCTAAACTCGACCTGATTAGCTTCGCGTACGTGAGGGCATGATCAGCGTTCAATTCCTCCGCTAACTGCAGGATCTTAGTGCTCTTTTGATCATTTTTAAGTAACTCTATATAATTATTGATCAGATCCTCTTGTGTTAAGTGTCTCAGCAAGTGGTCCCCAGCTCTCGTGAGTGAATAATATGTGTGATGTTTGTGAACTTCTGAGCTCAACTTAAACTTGGCCTCTGTGTTCTTCAGCGTGGCTCCCATGACTCTCTCGATCAGTCCCATTCTCTCCAGGTCATCTAGGATATTCACGATTTCAGAAAGCGGTATCTTCGTGTTAAGCATGATGGATTTTCCGTAATCCACGTTCGCCTTCTTCAAGTGGTAGAGGATCTTGAGATACCTTTGATCTTCCAGTATCTTCTTCAAGCTATCATTAGCATCTTCCATAACAGTCTTCTCCCCAGGACTCAATCTTCCTTCAAGTTGTTAGCGAACTCTACCACTGCTTCGTTGAAGGCTTCAGGATCGTCAAGATAACAGGCGTGTTGCTTACCTATAAATATCAACTTGGCAGAACTCACTCTCCTCTCAAGTTCCCTTGCGTCCTCCACAGGGGATACAGAGTCCTCCCTACCCCATATCAGGAGTAAAGGAATCCCACTCAGCGAGCTCACATGGCTCAGGACCTCATCAATTCCCACTGCCCCGACCAGAATAAGACCTCTCGGTCTACCTCCCTTTATTACATATCTCAATACAGCTTTACCGCCCATGGAAGGTCCCAGGAGGATACTTCCCTGAAGGCCGCTGACACGTAAGAAATCTGAGACGAAATCGGCTAAATCGCTCCACTTGCCTTTCTCCGATTTACCGTAACCTGGGAAATCCACAGAAATTCCCCTTATATCGTTCTTCTCTAGTGCCTCCAGTGTACCTACACCCAACCAGGTTTCAGCATTGAAGCGGGCTCCATGAAATAGCACTACATTGGGTTCTGACTTACCAGAGTTCTCTATAACGTATATTCTGCTTCCGTCTACATTCACGTAGGCGTGAGTAAAGCTCATTAATTGTAAGCCTAATTTAAACGGTTATAAACTTTTATAACAATAACACTCTAATATCGCAAAAAAAGAAAATCTATATAATATTATAGAAAGAATATTTGAAATAAACTTTTTAAAGTCGTAGGTTAAGATGAACCGAGATCATATATGACAAAAGTGTTAGTCTTAGGAGGGAGGTTCGGCGGGCTTACCGCGGCATACTCGCTAAAAAGGCTAGCAGGGAGTAAGGCCGAAGTTAAACTGATCAACAAGTCCAGGTTCACTTACTTTAGGCCTGCGTTGCCTCACGTGTCCATAGGAGTGAAGGACGTGGAAGATCTTGCCATAGATTTGGCTAGTGCCCTGCCCGAAAAGGGGATAGGCTTTACTGAAGGAGATGTGGAAAAAATAGACGCTAAATCTAGGACAGTGTACTACACTGCTCCTGATGGTTCCAAGAAGGAGGAAGAGTATGACTACCTGATGATTGGTATAGGAGCTCACCTGGGCACTGAGATGATCAAGGGATGGGATAAGTACGGCTATAGCGTCTGCGAGCCGGAGTTTGCACTGAAGCTGAGAGATCGTTTAGCTAATTTCAAGGGTGGTAAAATAACCATAGGATCGGGTCCATTTTATCAGGGAAAGGCGCCGAAGCCTAAGGTGCCCGAGAACTTCGTCCCACAGGCAGACTCGGCCTGTGAGGGACCAGTCTTTGAGATGTCTCTCATGCTCCATGGCTATTTTAAGAGGAAGGGTATTCTAGACAAGGTTAAAATTACAGTCTACTCCCCGGGAGAGTACCTCTCAGACCTCTCTCCTGCTTCGAGGAAAGCGGTCGCTGAAATTTACAAAGGCCTCGGAATAGAGTTGGTACATAACTTTAGATTGAATGAACTGAGGGAAAATGAGGTGGTTGATGAGAAGGGAAAGAAGTTAGAGTCGGACCTAAGTATACTTCTTCCTCCCTACACTGGCAACCCGGCTCTTAAGGCCTCAACCAAGGATCTGATAGACGATGGAGGATTTGTACCTACGGACCTCAATATGCAGTCCATAACATACGATAACGTCTATGCTGTAGGGGATTCTAACTCCTTGACTGTACCTAAGCTAGGATACTTAGCAGTCCAAACTGGTAGAATAGCGGCTGAACACCTGGCTAATAGACTAGGTGAAAGGGTAAAAGTAGAGCAGTACTATCCAACCATAGTTTGCGTGGCAGATAATCCCCTCGAGGGATACGCTGTGTCTGTAAAGGATGACACGTGGTATGGGGGTCAGGTGTCTGTGGCTCAGCCGGCAGCGGTCAACCACCTCAAGAAAGAACTGTTCACAAAATACTTTATGTGGACGAAAGGAGATATGGCATTGGAGAAATTCCTCGCCAGCTGGTGATTTTATCACATGGAGTCAATAGAGCGGCACGCACTAGATAACATATTGAAAGAGGAGAAACTACTCACAGTGAATAAATTTCTAGATATTCTCTCAACTTTGGACAAACTAGGCCTCTTGGACGTAATACAAGGAGCCATCAATGACGAGGAGTTAATGACCAAACTGTTCAGCGGGATACTCAACGATAAGGCATTATCTCTCCTCATAAACTACAAGAACCTTGGAGAGTTAGCAGATCTAGTACTCAATGAGAAAACTCAGGATAAACTCAAGTTTCTCCTGGAACTAGCCGGAACTCTGCAGCACTCGGGCGTGGTTGAACCCCTGTTAGGGATGCTCAAGGACGAAGATGTTATGGGAAGGATAATATCCGCGTTGGTTAACGATAAGACCCTCGAGCTAATGCAAAATTGGGAAAATTTACTGAACATAACTCTCATGTTGACGAAGAGAGAGACGAGTGAGAGTTTAGAGTATTTCCTAAGTTTTCTCAATGAGTTGAGGACTTCTGGGATCTTAGATCCCATAAGGGGTCTACTGAAGGATGAGGAGACCTTGGGCAAAATAATCTCAGCTCTAGTCAACGACTTCACGCTAGGTCTAGTGAGCAATTGGAGCGATATAGCCAAACATCTCTCTTCCTTAGATCTCACAGGATTTAAGGGATATGTTGATATAATAAATGCTGCAGGAAAAGCGATAAACGACGTCAATTATAAACCGATTCGATCAGTCTTCGACATCCTTAGGAGCCTTAAGGATCCTGATATACAGAACGGTTTGGGATTCCTCTTCAGTGTCATTAAGGAATTGGGAAAGATGGCTAAGGAGAAGAACGCTCCTCACTGAGGAGTAAATCGAGGATTTTTCCGTTTTTAGAAGTTACTGGATCTAGACGGAAGCTAAGAGGCCTTAAATACTTGAAGATCTTTTCCGAGCTAATGGTCCAGGGGGGCAAGCTACTCAGACTCAAGAACTTTCGAAACTCTTGACCTTTAACGAGAAATGCTCTACCTGGAAATACCGTGAAGACATAGTCTACTTCGGAGCATGAAAAACAGGGAGAGGACGCGTTATTGTAGGACTCGATCACGACGTTATCGTTCTCAGAGATAGTTCTTCTAACTTCCTCGTCCACTATGTAACCAGACTCGTCCACAATCTGCCTCAGTTGGTCTGTTGTGACGATAGTGGGACGAAATATTTCCCTCAGCTTGTCAAGGCTCTCCTTAAGCGAATCCAATACGTATTCTGGTATACTAGTGAAATAGCTCGAATTACCCTCTCTAGTTATTCTCATCATCACAGGGACCCCTCTCTCCATGAGAATGTTATAGCTAGTCGTGCTGTAGTCCAGTTTTTCCAGTTCAACTGGAGCCAAGAGAACGTCAAAAGGGTTTATCTTCTCTGGCTTTATGCCTGTGATCTCGTAATAGGAGAGGGCATCATTTCCTACCAGAACGTTCAGTTCGACACTCCTCAGGAGCGTAGAGTAGCTGTACCATGCATTATGACCTGCTACAGGTTTAAGAGGCGTAAGTTTCACTCCCACCTCAGCCATAGCTGAGATAAGGGCTAGTCCGAAACGCGTTTTGCCTGAATCGTAGGGTAACCCTCCGTTTATGAGTACCCTCACATATCCATGTTTTCTTTCATTCCCAAAAAATTAGCTAGAAGCACTGGTTCGCAAATTCCCGTTGTTAAACAAAGTTTCAAATATGTATTGCACCCCTATATTCTTGGAAGAAAATGGAAGACCTGTTTCAAGGCCAAAACAAACAGAAGATAAAGATCCTTAAGGGAACAACTACCGTGGGATTAGTAGTGAAAGACGCAGTTGTGTTGGCTGCAGATAGGAGGGCTAGTGCAGGTTTCTTCGTGGCCAATAAGATGGTGAGAAAGATTCTTTACATAGATGAGAGGATAGGCATAACTACTGCAGGTAGCGTTGCGGATCTGCAGTTCATCTATAACTATCTGAAAAACATCTATCACTATAATTACATCTCAGGAAATAGACCTGTGACGGTTAAGGCTCTAGCCACTTATCTCACTAACATACTTTCCCAGAGCAAGTACTTCCCTTACCTAGTCCAGATCCTCATTGGAGGTTATGACGTCCAGCCCAGGTTGTTTAACCTTGACTACCTAGGCGACATGACTGAGGAAACTTACGTAGCCACAGGCTCAGGTTCACCTGTTGCTATGGGGGTACTTGAAGATGGATACAGACCAAGTATGACTCCTGATGAAGCTGTAGAACTAGCTACTAGGGCTGTGCTCTCAGCTATCAAGAGGGACTCGTTTACTGGAACCGGGGTAATAGTTACCAAAATAACTAAGGACGGCCACCAAGAAAAAGAGGTGTTCCCTCAAGGGAAAGAGTAATGTAAAGGTTTTATATCGTATCATGACATTTTATTCTATGTTTGTGTCATCAGTCTTCAAGAACGAAGACGTGATACCCGTCAAGTACACTTGTGAAGGGGTAGACGTATCTCCTCCCTTAAAGTGGGAGAAGGTGCCCAATGCCGTGAGTTATGCGGTCATCGTAGAGGATCCAGATGCTCCCGGTGGTACCTTCATCCATTGGGTCATGTACAACGTCAAGGTGAACGAACTACCGGAGAACGTAGAGAAGAGGGAGAGAACCTCCTACGGTCTTCAAGGCCTGAACGATTTCGGTAGGATAGGGTATAACGGTCCCTGTCCTCCAAGGGGGCATGGTTACCACAGGTACTATTTCAACATCTACGCCCTGAGTACCGAGCTTTCTCTGAAGTCGGTGAGGAAGGTTACTGCAGAGAGTCTTAAGGACGCTATGGAAGGATATGTTATCGCGGTAGGAACTTTGATGGGTAAATTCAAGAGATAGTCCGATTTTTTAATCTTTGTTAGATACTTTACTCATGGATAACTCATGGAATTTGAGGTATTGTGGGCTGAGAAGTACAGGCCTAAGTCGCTTGATGATATGGTAAATCAGAAGGATATTGTAGAGAGGCTCAAGAAATTTGTGAAAGAGAAAAACATGCCTCACCTGTTGTTTGCAGGTCCACCTGGAACTGGGAAGACCACGTCAGCATTGGCACTGGTCTATGACCTTTATGGTGAGAACTACCGTCAATACTTCCTAGAGTTAAACGCCAGTGACGAGAGAGGAATCGATGTTATCAGGAACAAGGTGAAGGACTTTGCCAGAACCGTGACACCACAAGACGTCCCTTTTAAGACAGTGCTTTTGGATGAAGCTGATAATATGACTGCAGATGCTCAACAGGCTTTAAGGAGAACAATGGAGCTCTACACTGAGACTACTAGATTCATTCTCGCATGCAATTACCTTAGTAAAATCATTGATGCAATTCAATCTAGGACAGCTCTCTTCAGGTTCTATCCTCTGAAAAAGGAGGACGTCATATCAAGGCTCGAGTTCATCGCCAAGAACGAAAAAGTGGAGTATGACCCAAAGGCCCTCGATACAATATACGAAATCACCTCAGGTGACATGAGGAAGGCAATAAACATACTTCAAGCGTCATCTGCTTATGGAAAGGTAACCACTGAGGCCGTTTATAAAGTTCTTGGTATGGCTCAGCCCAAGGAAATCAGAGAAATGGTCAAATCTGCCCTTCAGGGAAGGTTCACAGAGGCCAGATCAAAGCTACTTTCTCTCATGATCAACTACGGTCTTTCAGGGGAGGACATAGTCAAACAAGTTCACAGGGACATATTTTCCAATGAGTTCCAGATTCCTGAGGAACTAAGGGTAATTATGGCAGACTATGTGGGAGAGGTTGAGTATAGGATAATTGAGGGGGCTGACGACGAGATTCAACTTTCCGCTATGTTGGCTAGGATAAGCCTCTTGGGACAGAAATATGTTGGGGAACGTAAATGAGCAGAGTACCCTGGACGATAAAGTACAGACCTAAGGTCTTGGACGAGGTCGAGAACCAAGAGGATGTGAAGAAACAGCTGAGGGAATGGATCGAGTCCTGGCTCGGCAGAAAACCAGAAACCAAGGGTCTGTTACTCTATGGTCCGCCTGGAACTGGAAAGACTACGTTAGCCTATGCCCTAGCAAGAACTTACGGGCTGGAGATTATTGAGACGAACGCTAGTGATAGCAGGAATATGACCTCCCTGAGAAATATAGTGGAGAGAGCCTCCATGGCAGGATCGCTCTTCAACGAGAGAGGAAAGCTCATCTTCCTTGATGAGGTGGACGGGATTCAGCCGAGACAAGATTTCGGGGCGATCTCGGCGATCCTAGAGATATTGAGAAACACAAAATATCCCATCCTCATGGCTGCCAACGATCCCTGGGATCCTAACCTTCGTGACCTTCGGGAGGCTGTGAAGATGATTGAAGTGAAGAGACTAGGGAAGGTTCCGTTGAGGAGATTGCTCAAGAGGATATGCACAGAGGAGAGGATAAAGTGTGAAGACGGGGCGATAGATAGTATAATAGATGCTTCTGACGGGGATGCCAGATATGCCATAAACTTCCTGGAGAGCATCGCTGAGGGATACAGGGAAGTGAAAGAGGATCTCGTAAACGAAGTGTTAAGAAGAAAGGAACGGGAGCTTAACCCTTTTGAGACGCTCAGGAATACCTTCTGGGCTAAGTACGGTTGGCAAGCAAGGCAGGCAGTTTCTAATTCACAAATCGACTACGACCTCCTCATGAGATGGTTTTCGGAGAACATACCTGTTCAATATGAGAGCCTAAATGATATGTGGAGAGCCTACGATGCCCTCTCAAGGGCCTCAGTCTTCCTTTCCCGAGCCAAAAAGGCTAGTTGGGACATGCTCAGTTACACCTTCGACCTGATGGGACCTGGAGTCGCCATGGCAGAGGTAGCTAAGAAGACTCAGAACTGGAAGGCCAAGTGGAAAAATTATCAATTTCCTCAGTTGGTAACGCAGTTGTACAGAACCAAAAGGACCAGGGATCTTAGGGATCAGATAGTAAGGAAGATAGGTCTACATCTCCACACCTCCTCCGGTAAAGTTTACAGCGATGTGCTCCCCTTCGCTCTTGTTTATTTGTCTAAGGAACCAGAAATGATGAAAAATATTGATCTCTCTCCAGAGGAGATAAATTTCGCCAAATCTCTAACGATTCACGAGAATGAAGATGTGAGACAGCACATCGAGAAGAAAAGGGAAAGTAAGCTCAAGAGAAATGCCAGGAGAGCTAAATCTTGATCTTTTCAACAACCCTAACTCCTTCTATGGCAGTACTAGGGTATTGTCCTTTATCGTCCTTCTCATATTTCTTCACCATATCCCACACCGTCAGAAGTGCCACGGAAGTGGCTGTCAAGGCCTCCATCTCTACTCCAGTTTTGTAGTGCGCCTTAATCCTTGTCCTGACTCTGACCCCCTCGTTCTCAACTTCTATCTTTACCTCAACCGATTCTAAAGGTATGGGATGGCAGAGTGGGAGTAACTCTGGAGTCCTCTTAGCAGCTAGAATTCCGGCAGTCTTAGCCACAGTTATCACGTCTCCTTTTTCTATCTTCCCTTCCCTTATTAGCCTCACAGTATCTGACCTCAGCCTTATGAACCCTTCAGCCTCAGCCTCCCTTAAGGAATACGCCTTCCCTGAGATGTCTACCATTACAGCATTGCTCATATATCCTCTAACTCCTCTAGAAGGTTTTTTACAATAATAACCTTTCTATTTTCGAGGTTTACCCTAACTATTCGCACTCTACCAGAGGAGAATACCTCCACGTACCCATTCCTCTCCAATTGCTCCACCTCACTCCTCGCTGTCCAATAGCGTACCCCAGCTTCCTGAGCCAACTTAGTTAATGACATTTCGCCCTGTCTGAGGAGAACATAAAGTAGCTTTAATCTAATCAGACTCCTCTCTGTTATCAAGCCTCATCCTCAAGATCCTGTTGATAAGATTCTCTAGCTGCGGTGTGACAGGTACGTTAAGCGACACTAATGTGGTCCTTCCCCTAGTTCCCTTACCACTTTGTTTCGTATTTATTATCCCCATCAGTTTCATTCTCCTCACGTATTCATAGACTTGAGTGTGTCGCCTAGGTTCCTCACCTATCTCACTACAGATCCCCGCGTATTCTTGTTCTAGTTTTCCCATAGACACGGTGTCTATCCTAAACCTGTTGTTAAGATTGAGCAATGCTTTCAGCAGGAGTAAGGGATGTAATTCCAAGTTGGTTATTGAGTCTAGAATTTCTCCGGCCTCTTGGTTTATCTTTGAATTAGCTTCCTTAGCATGCTCTATTAACACTAGAGGGGAATTTCTCAATTCCGCTATCTTTCCTGCCAACTCCAAGGTCTCTATGGCCAACCTGGCGTTACCCGTGCCTCCCTTGTCATAGCCATAGATATCAGAGATAAAGGTTATGGTCTCATCTGGAACTACGTTAGGTTGGAAGGCATCCCTCACCCTGTCATTGAGTATATCGTTAAGCTCAAAGGCCCTATATGGTTCAAATTTTATCACGTTTCTCATTATATGATCTTTAACGCTCTTATCAAGAGCAGAAACAGTCACGAGATCCCTTAAGATGAAGATATAGCTGACCCTCCTAACCACCGACGAGAATTCGTCATAGAGCCTCACCAGAAAGTAAATGTCCTCCTGTGACGATGTGTTTATAAAGTAATCGAACTCATCCAGCGTTATGACTAGATACATGTTCCTTTTCTCCAAATAGTCATGAATTACCTTGAAGACCTCCTGTGAGGAGAGTCCTCTAGTCGGAATGGGTAATTTTAGACTCGAAGCTACCTCCATTGTAAGGAGGTATAAGGTTCTCTGTCTATGACAATTCACGTGAACATATTCCAATTTTATTCCTCTGACTTTGAGTTTCTCCTTAAATGCATAACCGAATGACTTAGTAGTCACAGTTTTTCCAGTTCCGGTTGGGCCGAAGATCACTACCCTGACAGACGTTCCTCCAGGGTCCTCCACTACATCCCTAAAGGCTAGCGTGAGTTCTCTTAGCTTCTCTTCCCTGTGGGGTAGTCTAGGTGGTATGTGCTCTGGAGTCAATACGTTTGGCTTCTTGAATATCAAACTTCCTGTAAGACCGCTCTCTATGATGTCCTCAATGCTGGACGTAACTTTCACCCTTACCATTAATTGTGCAGTAGTATCTTATATTTTAGGGGAGAGACCTAACCGAAAGTTTTTCTTCATCCTTCTTGAGGATGGAGATCAGAACCGAGTCCTTGAGCACGTTAACCACACATCTAACCTCGGGAGTTCTAGAATCTATCTTCACAATTCCACTCACACTACCTCCAATTGCCATTTCTAGTGTCCTACAACTCAATCTACCCCCTCTATTATAACAGTCCACATAGAGAGTCCTAGCGTTGGTTTCATTAAGCAGCCTCTTAGCCTCACTGATCACAGCTCCGTAATCTGGTCTCGCTACCGCATGGATTGGAAATATCTTTCTTGCACATGCGGGAGGTGCAGAGACCACGAGTCCGTAGCATATTCTGCTTTGTAATACAGAGTAGACAACGAGAACGTTCTGAACTTCTTCAGTTATCTTCACTAAAGGATCCCTTATCATTATTCTGTTTGCTATTTCGATTGCACATAAAGTTCCCTTATTTGGCGCGGTGGTGACTAGAAGAGCAGGTTTGAGTTGTGACTGCACAGCGTCTATTAGACTCCTTAGTTTTTAAGGAAAGCTAGACAATAATATGTGTGGGGCAAATACGTGTTCAGCATTAAGTACAAGGCATTACGCAGACTTGCTAGAACCTATAGGAGAAAGGTCATCATTCATGACGAGCTTAGATCCTTGGATCTTGGGTTAGAAGAAGTAAAGCTTGTTAAGGGAAACGATCCAGATTTGCCCTCGTGGCTCATAGACATTCTAGAACCTGAAGGTATAATAGGTGCTACTCCTATAACGATTGACGAGATAGCCAGGTACTTATACCAGGAGAAACAGAATTCTTCGATTCCGGCCTCTCTCGTGCAGATATCCAACGACTTTTATTTCAGGGCCAACCATCTACTGAGAGAATTGTCTAAAGCTGGCAATAATATCACCCAACTGGAAAGTTTAAAGAAGGCTTCACAGATGTTGGACGAACTAAAGCGAACTCGAGGAAGAAAGATCGTACAGTTGGCGAGTTTAAACGTATCTGATCAATCGCTTATTAATAAGATGACAACGGAGGAATATTTGGTATACCGAGAATTGAGAAATATAATCAACACATTCGTTGGTGACATCAGTGGAAACTCGTGAGGTAGATCTAGGAGCTAGGTTAGAGGAGTTCATCAGGACATTCGAGGACTCCTCAGGACATAAGTACTTAGCTCAGATAAACGAAATGATAGCGTTTAGAAGGAGAAGCCTGTTAGTAGACTTTAACGAACTCTATCGTTTCGATGAGAGTTTGGCTACGCAAATAATCAACTCGCCTTTGGAGATCCTCCCTCTCCTAGAGCAAACCCTCATGAAGATAGTGGGGGAGCTAGACCCTCAGTTTACTACGGAAGTTAAGAAGATCCACTTGAGGCTCACAAATGTTCCGAAGTTAATCGAACTTAGAAAGATAAGGAGTAGTGATGTGAATAAGGTTGTTGTAGTTGAGGGAATACTGACCAAACAGACTCCCATAAAGGAGAGAGCTTACAGGATAACATTGAAACACGTGAGCCCTGACTGTAATGAGGAATTTAGTTGGCCTGAGGGCGAGGAGATAGAAGAGACAATTAAGATGCCCTCTGTCTGTCCTATCTGTGGTAAGGCGGGCCAGTTCGATATAATTCCCCACAAATCCGAGTTAGTGGATTGGCAGAGGGTGATAATTCAGGAGAGGCCTGAGGAAGTTCCACCGGGACAGATACCGAGACAGTTGGAGGCTGTTTTCGAAGACGACCTGGTGGACTCAGCTAGGCCCGGAGATAGGGTGAGACTCACTGGGATCCTCATGATAAAGCAAGACTCCCTACTCAGGAGAGGCAGTAGATCAATTTTCGATGTGTACCTAAAGACCCTCAGTGTTGAGATATCCCAGAAAGTCTTGGACGAAGTTCAGATAACTGAGGAAGATAAGAGGAAAATCGAAGAGCTGGCCAGGAATCCGTGGATAAGGGAAGCCATAATATCTTCCATAGCGCCCTCCATCTTCGATCATTGGGAAATAAAGGAAGCTATAGCTCTAGCGCTGTTTGGAGGCGTATCGAGGACTATGGCTGACGGGACTAGAACTAGGGGAGATATACATGTTCTCGTCATTGGAGACCCAGGTACTGCAAAGTCCCAGTTGCTACAGTTTGCAGCCAGGGTATCTCCTAGGTCCGTATACACCACGGGTAAGGGAGCAACAGCAGCAGGTCTAACTGCTGCAGTGGTTCGTGAGAAAAACACTGGGGATTATTACCTAGAGGCAGGTGCCCTAGTTTTAGCAGACGGCGGAATAGCAGTAATTGACGAGATAGACAAGATGAGGGATGAAGACAGAGTTGCTATTCACGAGGCCATGGAGCAACAAACCGTCTCGATAGCTAAGGCTGGCATTCTGGCCAAGCTTAACGCCAGGACTACCATAATAGCTGCGGGAAATCCCAAGTTCGGGAGATACATCCCAGAGAGGGGGGTATCAGACAACATCGAATTACCTCCCACCATCCTATCCAGGTTTGACTTGATATTCATTCTCGTGGATAAACCTGGAGCCGAGGATCAAAACTTAGCGCTACATATCCTGGATATGCATGGGGGAAAGGAAGTAAAGAATTTCTTACCCGTGGAGTTACTGAAAAAGTATATAGCCTTCGCTAGGAAATTTGTGTTCCCCACTCTCACCGAGGAGGCAAAGAGCCTGTTGGCTGATTTCTATGTGGAGATGAGGAAGAAAAGTAGTGAGAATCCCAGCAGCCCCATATTGATAACACCCAGACAGTTGGAGGCCTTGATAAGGTTAACAGAAGCCTATGCTAGGATGGCTCTCAGGAATGAAGCAAGCAGAGAAGACGCTGAGAGAGCCATTAACATAATGAGAGTGTTCCTTGAAAGAGTAGGTATAGACGTTGAGTCTGGGTCAATTGATATAGACACTATCATGACTGGCAAACCCAAGAGCGCAAGGGAGAAAATGGTGAAGTTAATTGAGATAATAGACACTCTGGCCTCTGACAAGGGATGTGCCAAACTTAAAGAGATCATAAAAGAAGCAGAAAGAGAGGGGATAGAACCCTCATCATCTGAAAAAATAGTCTCTGATATGAGAAAGAGCGGGCTGATTTATGAGGCCAATCCCGAGTGTTATAAAAAAGTAACGTAGGTTATTTCGCTCTCCTCATGACCTGGAGAGGAGTCCACATCACCCACGATGGTACCACTTTCACCAATTCGTATGCTTCCTCCCAGCTGCTTAGATTCAGTTCCGCTGCCAATCCTTCAAGGGTCAACTGAGTCCTAGCATACTTATTGAGTATCCTCACGACATCTTCGTTTACCTCGATCTCTTTCCCAGTGGATAGTTTAACCTTGATGTTGTCCATAAGCTTTACAACCACCACGATTAAAAATAATTTTCTACCCTTTCATCCTCATATATTTCATATGTTGTGGATTATGTTGTTAACACTAGATATGCCGTAAAGCTCCCACACTAGGACTGTCAGAATGATCAGTGAAAATATGATGGCAAAGGATCCTACTTCTACCTGTTTTCTTTCCACTAGGTAGATTCCTGCGAGGATCATGGCTAGCAGAATAACCCCTAATACCAGGTAACCTCCATTACTGGGTCCTCCCTCAGAGTATGTTATTGGGGAGATGTAGTAAGGTATGGCCAAGACTCCTATTATCCCCATCATCATTATAATGACCAGAATGATCGTCAGATACGTCTCCAATATTTGGCTGAAAGTCCTTTGAGGGTTGGGCATGATAACTCTACCACGGGACACTTTTTATTTTTAATCGGTAGGCAAGGAAATTAGTGCCCAGATGCATCACGAAGGCGAAAAGACAGATGAAGAGGAACTGGATGAGCGACACTCTTAGCCCCCCTGCATATCCCAGCACGGTCGAACCTAATATGAAGTCTAGCTGATCCAAACCTATGGCCCTACCTCCTCGAGGTATACTGAGTCTCCGCTTTATGAACGCTCCGAGCATGTCTCCCAACATGGCCCCAACCGACTCCAAAAAGGAGATCAAGATCCACTCGCTCCCAAGAAAGCTAGAAATGACCACACCCACAGTAGTGCCGTAAGTAAGTGCCAATATGAGACCCTCGTAAGTCTTTCCATCTCCCAGTACTCGTCTGCCGTCCCATGTGACCCTCCCACCGTCAATAGGAGTGCCGTTTCTAACCAGGGGACCTGAGCCGTTTGCCATGAAGGCTGGCAAGTAGTAGATCACAGCGAGGCCTAATTCTATAAGGTTCAACTGCAACCTCTTACACCGGCACTGTCTATATTTATTTTACATCTCTCTCCGTCACCTATTAAATATTTTCCAGTTGCTCTGAACACAGATTGAGAGTAAAACCTCATTATTTTGTGACCGTACACCTTGTTGTTGGAGGCCATATCCCACGTCAAGAGGACTTTACCTCTGAAGGTCACTAACAAGTTCAGCTGTATGAGAAGGTCCCTGTACTTTCTATCTATGGAGTAAAACCTGTTGATCGTATCTATTGCTATGATTTTCGGTTGCAAGCTCATAGCCTCCACTATAGCTTCGACCAATTCGTAGGAACCCCTGACATCCATGAATAGCACATCCCATTCACCTTTCACTCTACTCTTATAGCTCTCACCGGTAGTGGAAATGAAAACCCCTCTACCCAAATCCCTGATAACCTGAAGTGCTATGGAAGTCTTTCCGGTTCCTGATGGTCCAAACAGAGAAACCATATCCCTTTTGTCGAACAGGAAACGAGCGAGAGATGAACGCTTATATTCCACCAGTCGTTTATAATCTCGTGGGGAATAAAAAGATTGTTTTAGACATAGAGGACCCACGAATGTACGTTGAGATTTTCAAGAGGCTTAGGAGCCTTGGTGTGGACGTAGGTTCTGCAGAGGGGACTGGGGACCAAGTCTTCAAACTCAAGGGGTCGGAAGAGAGTGTAAGGAGCGTCGTAAATAGACTCTACTTGGCCTCCAAGGGGAAAGAGGCTTTCAACGAGCTACTCATAGGTATAGATACTAACAAGGATAGATTGACCGTGGTGATTCTAGCCGACGGTCAAATCTTTGAGACCAAGGAGCTGAGAATAGAGGAAACGACCAGGTATTTGGAGGAAGTGATTTCGGAGTATCCACACAGGAGGCTTCGCATAGGTGTTGGAGTGGGCAACCTTCACGGAAGGCAAGTGTACGAGATGCTGAGAAAGGAGATTCCTTTCGTAAAGATGGTCGACGAGAGAGGCACCAGTTCCAGGAATCCTTACATAGAGGTTAAGGATCGTGACGTCAGGGCAGCCTACGCCATAGCCATTAGGTCAGCCATATGAAGGTTCCCAAAGGGGAGTATCTGGTCTTTAAGGGGCCCTGCAATATAAGAGCAATCCAGGGAGAAATAAAGATCCTGGGGTTAGAGGGGGAAGAATTCTCCATAACTTCTGACGATACCTTCAGTGTTAGTTCTGACAAGGGTGCAGATATTATAACAAATTGCGAGTTTATAACATCATTCCCGTCACTAGGTTGGGAGGGCGTTATTGAGGCCATAGCTTCCACAGGCGGGATAGCCATTGTGCTAGGCAAGGAGGATTCTGGGAAGACTTATCTCTCTAAGAGTATTTATAACGCCTCAAGGAAGGGGAAGTTTGTGGACATGGACGTGGGCCAGTCTACCGTGTTTCTCCCTGGATTTCTTTCTACCTTCTCCGGGTCTAGCCTCTGGCTTAACAACCCGTTGCGTTTTGCGGAGTCCCAGTTCTTTGGGGACATAACACCGTCCATTAATCCTAAGCTTCACCTAGAACTCGCTCTGAAATTAGTAAAGAAGAGGGAAGATCTGACGGTGGTTGACACTGACGGTTGGTTAAACGGCTACGGAAGGAAACATAAGGAAGAACTCATAAACCTACTGGATCCGGATTTCATCATCTCGATGGGGAGAGGAGTTCACGTTCCTCCAGGCTATGAAGAGAGAACGATAAGATTGAGGACAACACCGAGATCTCTCTTTAAATCAAGGGAAAAGAGGGCTGAGAGGAGGAGAAAGTTGTTTGCCTATTACTTTCAAAATGCCGAAAAGTACAATGTGCTCTTAGAGGGGAGGAGGTTAGGAATGAGGGGTAGCTCCTGCTTGCCTATGGATTGGCTCGACGGGCTGTTGGTAGGACTCGAGAATAACGGAAGAATTGTGGGGGCGGGTCTCCTCTCAGTCTCCTCTCAGTCCATCCTAACTCCGTGTCGCACGTTTGACAACTATATCATGGGCTTCATAGCTCTAGGGATAGATATGAGGGAAAGGAGGCTAAACCCAACGTTGGCGAAATGAGCTCCCCTTCAACGGGAAATCCCGTAGTCCGTCAGGGACGGAAGGTAACGCCTGATCTCCTAGCGATGAGAAATTCATGGTAGATCTGTGAAGGTTAAGAGACTCTACAAAGATTGCGACCTACATTCGAGGCTCAGAGTTATTACCTCACCTGAGTAAAACGCTGAAATGAAACTCATAGTGATTGAAGGTATAGACGGGGCTGGAAAGACTACCCTCTCTAACCTGTTGGCAGAGAGACTAGTTGAACTGGGATATGACGCCATAGTCACTCACGAGCCCTTCACAGATGAAATAAAGATGTTACTGGAGAATGTAGGGTGGAAGGACCCCTTAGTTCTTACTTTCCTCTTCTCAGCAGATAGGGCTATTCATGTGAACTGGTTAAGAGATGCTGGGAAGGGAATAATCATCATGGATAGATACTATTATTCAACAATGGCATATCAAGCCGCTTTAGGACTTGATTTGAAGTGGTTAGAGACAGTGAGTTCTGTGTTCCCTAAACCTGATCTCGTCTTACTTATAGATCTTCCCGTTGAGGTTGCCCTCATGAGACTGAGCAGAAAACGTGACTCCTTGGACTTTAAGGAAAAGAGAGAAACCCTCTCTAAGGTTAGAGAGAATTATCTGAGCCTAGCGAGGAAGTATAATATGATAATATTGGACGGAAAGAGAGACCTTCGAGAGCTCACCGAGCAGGCTCTGACCCACGTCCTCCAGACCTTATCTTCCTGAGCCTTTCAAGGGAGTCTAAATACCTGATAACCTGAAGGAGAGCATCGCTGTCCATGGGATCTTCTTTTACCCTCTTAGAGATGGATGTCATGGATTCTATGAGCGTCTCCTCCAATGAATCCAAGAGGAGATCCCTCTTCAGTCTCTTCTCCTCCTCTTCGTCCTTTGCTATTATCACCTTACCGTGTATCGGACATACTATCTCCCCATTCCTAAGTTTATAGAGTGGGTTATTACAAACGGGGCACGACTCGCTGAGCATTGATGCTCCTTGCTTGAGCAACTCAGCCGCCTTTCTAACGCTCTGGTCTACCATGAGGAAATCTACATAAACCTAAAATTGCTAACATAAAAAGTATACCGGGTGAAGAACTCTGGCCACACTTTATGATAATGAGGCAAAGATCAAACAAGCCGTGGTGCTTCTGCAGAAAGTCGTCAACGACACAAGTGTTCCCAGGAACATAAGGAGAGCTGCCAGCGATGCCATAAGGAGCCTCCAGGATCCTGCACTCAGTCCAGCCGTGAGGGCAGCTAACGCTACGGCGATTTTGGACGAAATAAGTCAAGACCCCAATATGCCATCTCAAACAAGGATTTCCATATGGAATGTCGTCTCCATTCTAGAAACGATAAGGGACTAGTTTTTTAAAAGTGGGGAGTTGAAGAAAGTAGTGTGCGGGGGTGCCCGAGCTAGGCCAAAGGGGGTAGGCTTAGGCCCTACTGGAGTAGTCCTGCGCGGGTTCAAATCCCGCCCCCCGCATTCACCTCCTCTGGCTCCTCATACCACCTTACCTTTTCACCAACCTTGGCTCTCAGCTTCCATCTCAGACTCTTGGGACTATTTTCAACTTTATTCCAAAGAGTGTTAAGTTTTTCAATTATTTGTTTTCCTTCCTCTCTGCCAGCCAGGAACTCTAGCATCCTGGAGTGATTTATACTGAAAGTCTTATAGAATCCCCAATCGTCTGAGAGCACGCTCACTATTCTTCCCACATCAATTTCATTGATGTCATCCCTTGTGGACAGATTGAAATCGTAGAGTAAAGCTGCTATGTCCTTTCTATCGTTCTCGGTGAGATTGATTATTTGCATCTTAGTGAGCAGTAGGTCTGAAGGAGGTATCGACGGGTAATAGTTTTTAAGTCTGTCCTTCAGGATCAATTTATGGCACATTATAAACTCGTCTAGAAATACATCTACGTTAGTCCCCAGGACTTTATCGAAAAACATCAGTCTATTGTAACCGTGAAGAGCATTAAACCTCCTGTTGGGTTCCATTCCCATCTCTTCCATAAGCGTCTGTATCGCTTTTCTCTCAGTGGATAGACCGAAGTAGTCCGCATCCTTGTAGTACCTGGAGAATATCTCGCTCCCTCGGGGAGCTATGGAGGCTATTGCAGCACCGCCGATTAGCCTTATAGTGATACCTCTTTCCTTCCCTTCCTTCACCACCTGAAGGGCTCTATTTAAGAGAGTCCCCTTTTCAATGGGAATTGTCTAGCACCAATTGGATCTTGAAGGCCTAGATTAATTCCTTTCCTGTCTCATAGCTGGCGGGGAAACGTTTTTTAGACCAGTTGTGAATCTCCTTATGCCGGGATCGCCTAGCCTGGTTAGGGCGGCGGCCTGCTAACATGGCGGGCAGCCGTTGGGGGAAACCCCGCGCGGGTTCAAATCCCGCTCCCGGCGCTTCATTATCTCGGTTAACTTAATTAGTTTACATGAAATAAACCTAGTTAAAGTGTATATTGGTACTTTTATAGAATAAAGAGAAATAAAATCGTAGTTTTATAGTCACATGGGAATCGATATGGGATTTAAGGAATTTGTGACAGCTTTGTTCCAATTAGACAAGGACTGGACCACTAGGATCGTCATGGGTATGTTGGTCATGGGCGTCATATGGGGGCTCTTGGGAGTTATAGACTCCCTGATGGTGAGGCTTCAGGAAACCATTTGGGGGGTCTCAGGCGTACTTGTGTTCACCCCACAAGAATACTTTGCTAGTATCACCCTACACGCCGAAAGGGATCTGTTCGGTTTTGCACAACAGGTTATATATGCAATATTTATTTTTTTTACAATAAAATTGCTTAATCTCCAACCTAGGGCCAAGTGGCTCCTTAACGTTTCTTTCATTCTCATTAATATCTCGATGATGTTCATGGAGGGTCCCGTAGTACTCGTTCCAAACTTTAATGATAATTATTTCAGTGCAACCATCTGGTACTACATCTCACCGATAGGTTTACCTAACTACTCCAACTACGTAGTCTCACCACTTTTCTTCATAGGCTGGCTCCTGCTTGACGCATTCACCTATATGGCAGGGATATGGATAGTCCATCACTACTACATAGCGTCCAGACAACTCAAGGAGAAACTTCCGGTTCCACTAGTTTTCTTCCTCATGAACACGCTTCTCTTCATGATAGGGTACAGTGGGGTCACTGCAGCTAACGTGTGGGATCTACTATCCTTTTATAACGTTATCCCCATGAATCCCATAGCCAATCAAATAGCGTTCTGGATATTTGGTCACGCTGTGGTTTACATGGCTTGGCTACCTGCAATAGGTGCCCTTTACCTCCTAATACCCACGCTGGCCAATAGACCTCTCTTCAGCGATAGGATGGGGAGAATATCAGCACTTCTTTACCTCATCTTCTCCAATAACGTACCTATTCACCATCTCTATATGGTCAATCTCCCTGTCACCATCAAGGTACTCCAGGAGGTCCTCACTTATGCCGTAGTTATTCCGTCTATGATGACCTTCCTGAACCTTTGGGCTACAGTTAAGGGTGCTCAAGTCAAGTTTAACGTTATCACGGCCTTTACTGTAACTGCCTTTACAGGGGCCATAGCTGCAGGGGTCACTGGAATCTCCAACGCTACTATAGCCTTCGACGCCATTGTGCACAACACAGACTGGGTAGTATCCCACTTCCATGCCATGATACTCCTCTCCATTGTGCCCGCTGCCATGGCTGTGCTATATTTCATGATACCAATGATGACTGGAAGACAATGGTTTTCCAGCAAGATGGCCTGGTTCCACTGGTTAGGTTACGTTATCGGTTCCGTGCTATTTGTGGTGGGCTATGAGCTACAGGGTCTCGAGGGACTAATAAGGAGGGCCGAAATATATCCCAGGATTCCATCCCTCGTAGACGCGGAGGTTCTGTCCACTGTGGGGGCATTAATAGCACAGGTAGCCACACTAGTTTGGTTCCTTAATCTAGTCCTGACCTTGGTAAAGGGTAGGACAGCCAGGCTTGAGGGTTTAAGTGTAGGGCAACTTATCAATACCGTCGCATCGTCTCTCGGTTGGGAGGGGGAAAGCATTAATATCTCTACTTTATTCAGTAAAATCATGATAAAGAAAGCTATCTCCTCAATGTGGGCACTGGGCATACTGGGCTCCATAATCATTGTTGTGAGTATGTTTCCCCTAGCCATGTCTGGAAATACCTATAACGACCTCCCGTGGATATGGATAACCCTCCTGACGTTGGGGATAGTGCTAATTGCCTATCCCATATTAAGGGGTGCCAAAAGCTTATGATCAAGAATTTTTTTATTTTCTTCCGTTTTTAGTTGAGGTGAGATAAATGGATAAAAAGGAGAAGTACGAGATTGCGTGGGCCCTGTTCGTCATAGTCCTCTTTGCTGTGGTCATAGTGGGAACCCTGCCCCAAGATTTTGTTGTAGGGGGAGTTCCCAATTCCCTATCCATATTGAGAAATGATCCACCCTCAGATGTTATACAGACCACGGTGATCTCCGAGCAGTACGTCTTCTTAGTTAAGGAGGCGGGTCCGGTGAACTCTAACGAGATGGGTTCTCCGTACCTCTATAATCTCATTATAGCTCACCCTGGAGAGTGGCTTAATATGACCATGAGGTCCGCTGACGTGACTGCGAACTTTTACTTCCCCGACTATGCAGACACGGTAGTGGATGACCAAATAGTACCAGGCTTAGTTACATATGACGCACTTAGGGTTCCAAATCTCACTGGACCTTTCGTGTTCTTGAATGGAGAGTATAACGGACCTTGGTTCAGTTACCAGGTGGGAGAATTGCTGGTTCTCCCCAGTTCTGGATACTTCGACTCGCAGGATCTATCTCTTCTGCAGGCTCAAAACCTCAGGGCACAAAGCAGCGGTTTGGTGGGAGATCCCTACAACACTCAGATGATAGGCCCTTCGTCTCAGTTCACAGTTGTAACCGATAAGTATGGGCTCTTCAACGGTAGTGTACCAGGTCCTACCTTAATCACCAGGTTAGGAGACCAGGTAACACTAAATATGATCTTCACTACCCCAGCTAGTGATCACAATTATCTCTATAATTACAGTGCAGCAGGGGTTCCATCTCCCGTACAAGGGATTGAGGTCGGCGTTTACGCAGTATGGTGGAACGGTACTGTGAGCTTAGTGGCACAACAGCCCATATCGTACGGAAAACCTATGGTCTTCACTTTTAACGCTACAGCTCCCGCGTATGTGTACGGCATAATAAGTCCCGTGTATAACGTCTATAACCCGGACGGCATGTCCAACAATTTGATAGGCCAGGATAAAGGGTATGTCATGGGAGCCTGGGGGACCATACTGGTGGAGGGGAGCTGAGATGGTGAGTTTCTTTAAATTATTAGGTATAGGTTACGTACTTGCCATTCTACTGCTAATATGGGAACTGGTTGACATAACCTTACACGCAGCTGCAGCGCCTTATACGGGGCTGTTCACTGCCATGGCACTGATCGGCTTCCTAGCGTTCTACTTGTTCGTAAGGTTCGCCCCTGAGAGCGAGAAGTAGGGCTCCATAATTCCCTTGAAGTTATCCTGGATTTTTTCCTCGATCTCCCTCACATCTTGTTTTCTCAACTTCGCTAGCTCCACGAGGGTTATCGCGACGTTACAAGGCTCATTCCTGTACCTGTCCGGCCCCATGAACGGTGAGTCGGTCTCGGTGAGGATGGACTCCAGGGGTATCTTTTCCGCAACTGTTCTTCTAACCTTATCTCTAACTATTATTGGTGGAATGGAAACAAAACCTCCAAGCTCGTGCACTCTAATGGCGTCCTTTATGCTACCCTCGTAAGCGTGTATGACGAACTTCACCTTGTAGCTCGTAACCATCTCAAGGATATCTCTCAATCCTCCCCTCGAGTGTATCACTAGGGCCTTTCTCTGTCTCTCCCCTTCCTCCATGAACCGTCCCAGCATTTCCACTTGTTTTTTTCTCAATTTTTCTTCTTTTATCCAGTAAAAGTCTAACCCCACTTCACTAATTATTGGTGCCTCCTTAATCAACTCAAGGACTTTCTCCAGTTCCAGATCCGCTTTTTCCACGAACTCTGGATGGAGTCCTACTGCAGGTACAACGTTGGGATAACTCCTCGCCATATTTAAACTGGCCATACTGCTCTTGAGGTCAACCCCAGCGTTAACTACAACTATCCTACATTTCCTGAGAACTTCCTCTCTATCCTTGTCAAACTCCTCCACATCCAGATGAGCGTGGACATCAACGAGCATTAAAAAAATAAAAACAGTAACACTTAAAAATTATTTCCAGGGTTCCTTCATTATGGATATCTTCACTGCGTTTTCCTTCTCATCGTAGATGACTTTCACCAGGTCACCTTCCTTTATCTGAAACTTCTGCCTTATCTTGGCAGGTATGGTGACCTGATAATTCCTGCTGACTTTTACTATCTCTTCCACTTCCATTTAGGTCACTAAGTTACCCATTAATAGACCGTAGTATATAAAACTTTTTGAAAGACTATTAAATATGATTGTGCCTTTTAAGTGAGTTACTGGTCTTCAGGGGAAGAATTTGCACCAATTATATTAACTTCTATTCACGTCCTTTTTGTATAAAAGATTTACAGTTTCAGCATGTTGAAATGTTCTC